>JACCDQ011202971.1_pt1 | contig 127301 bp, 103 predicted proteins | sample 7446031 | NCBI WGS metagenome assembly JACCDQ01 (sample SAMN15323442, study PRJNA562643) | freshwater metagenome | isolation source: river surface water | place: USA:Blue River Watershed | collected 2017-08-17
GCAGTCCTATGAGTAACGAAAAACGCAACACGAAACTGTATTGGGCTATGTGCATCATCAGCGGTATTGCCCTTACTTATTTTACCATCTGGCTTCCTGAAGCGTTCTGGCTTGGTCTTCCAACTTTTTTTGGTGGCTTGGCCATGGCAATGGATTGGGTATAATCCCACCAACAAATTATTATCATTGAATGTTGCGCAGAAATGCGCCTAAAATTCTACACTCATGACAACAAAAGTTTGGTTCGATTTCGAAAAAGAAATTCAAGAGCTTTATGCTCAGCTCGACAAAACGATGGCTACCCACGAACAGGGTAAAATCGATATGTCTGATATGATTAAAACCATCGAAAAAAAGATTAAAGAAGCACAGAAAACTATCTATGCTAATTTAACCGGATGGCAGAAAGTTCAAATATCCAGACATCCAGATCGTCCATATACATTAGATTACATAGAAAATATCTGTACCGATTTTGTTGAATTGTTTGGCGATCGTCAAATCAAAGATGATAAAGCAATTGTAGGTGGTTTTGCTAAAATTGATGGCAAGCCCGTCATGATCATTGGTCAACAAAAAGGAAGAAATACCAAGCAACGTCAATTGCGTAACTTCGGAATGCCTAACCCAGAAGGGTATAGAAAAGCATTGCGATTGATGAAATTGGCTGAAAAGTTCAATGTTCCAGTGGTTACATTAATTGATACTCCGGGCGCTAGTCCAGGGTTAGAGGCAGAAGAGCGCGGACAAGGAGAAGCCATTGCAAAGAACTTATTCGAAATGTCAACTCTTAACGTACCTATCGTTTGTATTGTTATTGGGGAAGGCGCATCGGGTGGAGCTTTAGGAATTGGTGTCGGCGACCGAGTGATGATGATGGAATATACTTGGTACAGTGTGATCAGCCCTGAAAGTTGTTCAAGTATTTTATGGAGAACTTGGGATAAAAAGGAATTGGCTGCTGATGCTCTAAAATTATCCTCCGATGATATGCTAAAGATGGGTTTAATTGATGGAATTATAAAAGAACCAATAGGAGGTGCACATCACGATCCAAATGAGGCATACGAATCATTAAAAGCAGCAATCAAAAAAGAATTAAAAGCACTTTTGTTGTTGGATAAAGACACAATGGTTGCTCAGAGAATTGATAAATTCTCGAATATGGGTGTTGTTGTTGAGTCTTAACCTTTGGTTTAAGTCATCAGGATTCTCAGTTTAATAAAATTTTATGAGCAAAAATCCCATCTGCAATCTATTTGGTATTCAATACCCAATTGTTCAAGGTGGAATGATATGGTGCTCCGGATGGGAGTTGGCTTCTGCTGTAAGTAATGCTGGAGGACTTGGTTTGATAGGCGCAGGTAGTATGTATCCTGAAATCCTCCGTGAACACATTCAAAAATGCAAGAAAGCAACAAACAAACCCTTTGGAGTAAACTTGCCTTTACTCTATCCAGATATCGATAAACACCTTTCTATTATTTTGGAGGAAGGTGTGAAAATTGTCTTTACTTCTGCCGGAAACCCTGCAAAATACACTCAGTTTTTGAAGGAAAATGGAATTACTGTTATACATGTAATTGCCAACGTTAAGTTTGCGAAAAAAGCTGAAGAGGCAGGTGTTGACGCTATTGTTGCTGAAGGTTTTGAAGCGGGAGGACACAATGGTCGAGAAGAAACGACCACCTTAGTTTTAATTCCTTTGATCAAACAACATGTTTCGATTCCAGTAATTGCAGCAGGTGGAATTGGTTCGGGTAGTGCTATGGCTGCCGCATTTTGTTTGGGTGCAGATGGAGTTCAAGTGGGAAGTCGCTTTGCAGCGACAGTGGAAAGTTCGGCCCATGAGAATTTTAAACAAGCCATAGTAACAGCGGGTGATGGCGATACTCAACTTACATTGAAAGAAGTTACCCCGGTAAGATTAATAAAAAATCAGTTTTTTCAAGAAGTTCAGAAAGCATATTCAGAGGGAGCATCCCCCGAAAAACTCAATGAATTACTGGGACGAGGACGAGCTAAAAAAGGGATGTTCTTGGGTGATTTGAACGAAGGTGAATTGGAAATAGGTCAAGTAAGTTCGATGATTTCGTCTATTAAAACAGCAAAAGAAGTGGTAGATGAAATGATTTTAGATTTTCATAATTCGGCGAAAAGTTTGAATCAAAATTTGGAATTTTAATGTCAGATTCATCGTTAAACTCTTTGGCTTGGAAAGTAATATATACTGCTAGTAGGCAGGAAAAAAAGGTTTCTAGTTTCTTGGATAAATATGGTATTGAACATTATTTACCTCTTTACAAAAGCTTACGTGTTTGGTCTGATCGCAAAAAATGGGTTGAAATGCCGCTTTTTAATGGGTATATTTTTGTTCAACCAACAGATATTCAAAGAGATACTATATTGACTATACCAGGGGTAGTTAGGTATATTCGCCATAATGCAAAAGATGCTACTATTCCCGCTGCACAAATTGAATTGATTAAAGAATTTGTTGCGCTGGGTTATAATATTTCTGATATTGGAGATGATGAGAAATTTGAAGTGGGAGATATTGCTGAAATCTTGGATGGTCCTTTAAAAGGTAAAGAAGCTGAAGTTCTAAAAATGGGTGATGATCACTATTTATTGGTCTCAATTGAAGCTGTAAATCAAAGTGTAAAGGTTAAATTGCCAAAGGAAATCCTTAAAATTGTACAAAAGAAAGGTGATAATTCAGATCTAAAACCACTTTGGTAGATTCAATTTGGTCAATTCGGGATTAAACCTAAGATACCATGATAGGCAATACTATTTTACTTCTTTCCCCTCATACCGATGATGGAGAATTGGGCTGCGGCGCAACCGTGGCTAAACTCGTGAGACAAGGTAAGCGAGTTTATTATGTGGCTTTTAGCGCCTGCGAACAAAGTGTTTTGCCCCAATTTCCGAAGGATATATTAATCAGCGAGGTGAAGCAGGCTACTGCTTGTTTGGGAATTAAAGAAAGTGACTTGGAATTGCACCGATTTGAGGTGCGGACTTTTAACTATCGCCGTCAAGAGATTTTGGATGTATTGATCCAACTTAGAGAAAAAATCAAACCAGATACAGTTTTAATTCCAAGCTTAACCGATATTCATCAGGATCATAAAACCATTGCTGAAGAGGCATTAAGAGCGTTTAAGTTTATCAATATTTTTTCTTATGAATTGCCTTGGAATAATTTGAATTTTAATACCTGCGCTTTTGAAGTTGTTGAAGAGCAAGATGTATTGAAAAAGATAGAAGCGCTTAGTAAATACCAAAGTCAAGCTCATCGCCCATATGCTAACGAAGAGTTTTTGAGATCCCAACTACGAATGCGTGGTGTGCAAGTTTCACAACGTTATGCAGAAGTTTTCGAAGCCGTGCGCTTGGTAATGCACTAACTCTGATTTAAATTCGCCCTGATGCAAATTGGCTTCGGTATTTCACAATTGATTTTTGCTCTTTGCTTAGGAGTGGGAATTTACTTTTTCTGGAAAAGTGTCTCTAAAATCAAACGCAATATTTTATTGGGTAAAGATGTTGATTTGTCAGATAATCCCAAAGAGCGTTGGAAAAACATGCTGTTTGTTGCCATGGGCCAAAGTAAAATGGTGCGCAGACCGGTTGCCGGGTTTTTTCATATCTTGATTTACGCTGGGTTTGTGCTTATTAATATTGAGGTTCTTGAAATAATTCTCGACGGATTACTAGGCACGCATAGGGTTTTCGCCTCATTCTTAGGTGGTTTGTACAATACCGCAATTGGGTTTTTTGAGATCCTTGCATTTGGGGTTTTAGCAGCTTGCGTGGTCTTCCTATTTCGTCGTTTTGTTTTAAAGATTCCTCGTTTTACCATGCGTGAAATGAAAGGTTGGCCAACAAAAGATGCGACCATTATTTTATTAGTGGAAATAGTTTTAATGGGTGCATTGTTAAAGATGAATGCAGCCGAACAGGTACTTCAAAGTAGAGGCGAGTTGCCTGCACATGGTAGCTTTCCGATAAGTCAGTATTTGGTTGGTTTTTTTGAGGGATATAGTAGCCATACATTACATTTGATGGAACGTGCATTTTGGTGGTTCCATTTTGTGGGAATTTTATTGTTTTTGAACTATATACCATTCTCAAAACATTGGCATATTGTGATGAGTTTTCCGAATGTTTATTATTCATCCTTGAATCCAAAAGGACAATTCTCAAACATGAATTCGGTTACCACTGAAGTAAAATTAATGATGGATCCTTCTGCTCAGCCACCCGAAGGATATGAAGCACCCACTGGTTTTGGTGTCAAAGATGTAACGGATTTGACTTGGAAGAACTTAATGGATGCCTACACATGCACTGAATGTGGACGTTGTAGTAGTGTGTGTCCAGCGAATATTACGGGTAAACTTCTTAGCCCCCGCCAAGTAATGATGGCAACACGTGATCGTTTGGAGGAAGTGGGTAAGACTATGGACGAGCAAAAATCTGCTGTAAAAGTAGATGATGGTAAGGATTTGCACACATACATTTCTCCAGAAGAACTTTGGGCGTGTACGACTTGTAATGCCTGTGCTGATGCCTGTCCTGTTAACATTAATCCAGTTGATATTATTTATCAAATGCGACAATATTTGGTGATGGAACAGAGTGCTGCTCCCTCAGAGTTAAATGGAATGTTCACGAATTTGGAGAATAACGGTGCCCCTTGGCAGTTTAATCCAAATGATAAAGCCAATTGGGCTACAGATTTGTAAGGGTTGAGGGAATTATTCCCTATCTTTGCTTAATTAAACTATAAGAACATGAATACGATGTTATTTTTAGGTTTGGGTGGTCAAGAAATCATCATTGTGGCCCTAATCGTTTTATTGCTTTTCGGAGGTAAAAAAATCCCTGAATTGATGCGTGGTTTGGGTCGTGGAGTGAAGGAATTTAAGGATGCAAAGGATGGAATCCGTTCTGAAATCCAAAAAGGAATGAACGAAGAAAACAAACCAAGCGAAAATTAACCTTGAAATCGTATAATCGAATTTCAGAAATCCGGTCAGATCTTGAATCGGGTGCAGTTTCTTGTGCCCGCCTGGTAGATTATTATCTTGAAAATATTCGCTCAAATGAAGGCCTTAACGCGTTTTTAGAGGTCTGGGCTGATGAAGCGAAGTCGCGTGCAATTGAAATTGATGCGAAAATAAAGTCCGGTACTGCAGGTAAATTAGCGGGAGTAGTAATTGCTCTTAAAGACAATCTAGCTTATAAAAACCACAAAGTAAGCAATTCTTCCAAGATCCTTGAGGGATTTGAATCATTGTACACAGCAACAGCTGTGCAACGATTATTGGATGAAGATGCTATTTTTATAGGTCGAACCAATTGCGATGAATTTGCAATGGGTGCTTCCAATGAAAACAGCGCATACGGTCCTGTGAAAAATGCAATCGATCCGACTCGTGTTCCAGGTGGTTCAAGCGGAGGAAGTGCTGTAGCAGTTGCAGCAAATATGTGTCATTGTTCTTTGGGATCAGATACCGGTGGTTCTATTCGTCAACCGGCAGCTTTCAATGGTATTTTTGGTCTAAAACCCTCTTATGGTCGCATTTCTCGTTGGGGATTGTTGGCCTATGCTTCGAGTTTTGATCAAATTGGCCCCATGGCTCACTCTCTTGAAGATATTGCTTTACTAACTGAAATCATGTCAGGTCAGGATGATCAGGATGCAAGTATGCTGCAGGAAAAGCCTTTGAACCATTGGAGTTACAACTATCCTGGCAAAGCGCGCTTTGCTGTGATGAAACAAGCCGTTGAAAATCCAGGTTTAGACCCAGAAGTTAAATTAGAATTTCAGAAAATATTGGATAAATTAGTTGCAGATGGACATCATGTAACTTATTTTGATTTCCCATTGTTGGATCAAATGGTGCCTACTTACTACGTTTTGACAACAGCTGAGGCAAGTAGTAATTTATCGCGTTATTCTGGAATGCTTTACGGCTATAGAAGTTCTAATGCAACTGATTTGGAATCTACTTACGTTATGTCTCGCAGTGAAGGTTTTGGAGCTGAAGTGAAGCGCAGAATTATGTTGGGCACTTTTGTATTGTCTAGTGAACAATATGATGAGTATTACGAAAAAGCTCAAAAGGTTCGTCGTGTAATTCAAGATGAAACGAAAAAGGTACTGGAAAATGCAGATGCCATTTTAATACCCACAACGAGCACACCCGCTTTTAAATTGGGTGAAAAAAGTAAAGATCCAGTTGCAATGTATTTAGCAGATTTGTTTACTGTTCAAGCGAATTTGGCTGGAAATCCTGCAATTTCATTGCCATTAATGAAAAATTCAGCAGGACTTCCTATAGGTGCGCAGCTAATGACGAAGTTTGGAGAAGAAGAAAGATTATTTGATTTATCTCGTTTATTAGAGAACCTGAATTCGTAAAATGAGAAGAGTATTTGTATTTATTTGTATAGTTCTAATCATGAATGCCTCTCACGTAAGTGGACAGGCTATAAAAGGAGTAGATATTGAATCTGAATTCAAGGAGTTAGAGAAACGAGGAGTTCCAGTTTATAGAGGAACGGGTATAATTGACAACATCAAGGAATGGTTGGAGAATGAAAATAATGCTACTTATTTAGTTGCTGGACGATATTCATATTTCAGAGCAATGATGGCTGCTGAAAGTGCTAAAATACGTAATCCTTGGAATGGTGATCCAATTCCTTCGTTTTTATATGTAATTCCTGCAGCCAATACAGGGTTTGAACCCAGATTTAAAGCCGAAGATGGCGCTAGCGGGATGTGGCCATTACCCTTCAGAATAGGTAAAAAATATGGCTTAACTCAAACTGCATTATTTGATCAACGACGTGATCCTGTTGCCTCAACCCAAGCCGCCATTAAATATCTATTAGAACTTCAAAATATTTACAGAGATTGGAATAAAACAATTACTGCTTTTTCAATTGGTCCAGCGCGTTTAAATCAATTGATACACGCCACTGGTTCACTTGATTTTGATGTGATTTATCAGGTTTTAGAACCAGAAGAACGTCAACCCATAATGCAGTTTTACTCTGCATTGGTGTGCTTGCAAGTGCTTGAAAAGCGTGGAGAGTTGGGTAAATTCCCTTACCTCGTGCCCAAATCATCTTCATTAAGCTCAATTCCACAAAATGTTCCTTTTCAGGCCTTATCGGATAATTTACCTGTGGATTTAGAAACCATTAGAGAATTAAATCCTGCTTACAAGGTAGATTATATCCCATATATGGGTGGAAATGTAATGACGGTAGTACTGCCTTCAAATGTGGCCGATTTATTCGAACAGAAGAAGGATTCTATTCCTTATTGGACACGTAAGTTTTTAGGTAAAGTAGAGCCTAAGATCGCAATTGGCCCAAATCCCATACAGGAAAACGAACCTTTGAGTTATGATACGATTATTGAAGTTGTAGACGGTGATACATTGAGAATTATTGAAGCCTCTCAAGAAGTAAATGAAAAATCACCCAACACCAGTAATTCAAAACCTGCGGTAACGCCTAAAGAGGGTAAACCAGCCGTAAATAACCCAAATACAGTAGAAACCTCTACAACATGGATATATTACACCATTAAAAAAGGCGATGCATTGTATACAATAACGGATGTTTTTGACTGCACATCGCAGGAATTAAAAAGTTGGAACAACATTCGAAAAAGTAATTCTTTAATTGCTGGGAAACAATTGAAAATTAAAGTCCCTGCAAGCAAGAAAGCGTACTATCAGAAAATTAATTCAATGTCAATTCAGCAAAAAAGAAATTTGGCATTGAATGATTAATGTGACATCCATGCATCACTTTTTAATTCATTCAGGGTTAAGGTCTTCATCTTTTTATAAGCAAAAAATAGCCACCTTTATAGGGTTGTTCTTTTTCTTTTGTGCACATAGCTCCCATCTGAATGCTCAAATAAATGGTTACCCACGTGGTGTGTCAAATACATCAATAAAAAGTGGAAGTGGATTCGTTCAAAATAATGAAATAAAACGAGTTAGCAATCCAATAAAAATTGATGGATTACTGAATGATTCCTTCTGGAACACCACTGATTTTTCTGGAAATTTCTGGCAACATTTTCCCTACGATACTTCAAAAGCCAAGGTGCAAACCCGATTTGCCTTATGTTACAACGACAAGTATTTGTATGCCGCATTCATATGCGACAATTCAAATCCTCAAAAGCCGTTTATTGTCAATAATTTAAAAAGGGATTTCTCTGTACTAACCAATGATGCTGTCGTTTTAACTTTATCTCCGTTTTTAGATGGTCAAAATGGATTTTCATTTGGCGTTACTCCCTATAATGCTCAAAGAGAGGGGGCTGTTGAAAATGGAGGTACATTTGGTGTTACAACTGCATGGGATCAAGTTTGGTTCAGCGCAACACAGATACATGAAAATTATTGGACTGCAGAAATGGCCATCCCATTATCCTCAATTCGATTCAATCAAAAGTCTAAGCATTGGGGAGTCAATGTTGCTCGAATGGATTTTAAGTCCAACGAAATAAGTACATTCAAAAAGGTACCCCGAAATTTCAATATTAGTGGATTGGTATTTGTAGATACCGTAAAGTTTCATCATTTGCCGCCCAAGAGATTCAATGGGGCAATCATTCCGTATATCTCCAATGTAATATCCCAAGTAAAATCAAATGACAAACCCATACATCAACCTAGATTTGGATTTGATGCTAAGATTGGGTTAACACAAAGTTTAAATTTAGATGTTACGGTTAATCCGGATTTTGCCAATGTGGATGTCGATGCACAACAAATTAATTTAACCCGTTTTAGTCTGTTTTTTCCTGAGAGAAGACAGTTTTTCATTGAGAATAGTGACTTGTTTGCGAACTTTGGTTTTCGTCAAATACGTCCCTTCTTTTCTAGAAAAATTGGGTTGACTTCACGAGGTACGAATATCCCCATTAGTTATGGGATGAGGCTTTCGGGAAAATATGGAAATCGATTGAGGCTGGGTTTGATGAATGTAACCACTTCAACAGATGGAATCAACGCCTTTAACCCAATAAATTATTCCATTTTTGCTATACAAAGAAAGGTTTTTAACGCATCCAATTTGGGTTTTATCTGGGTGCACGATCAAGTGTTGAATGTTCCCAACAAAGATTACAACTCAGTAATTGGAACTGAATTCAATTTGTTGACATCGAATAATCGCTATTCAGGTAAGGCATTCATTCAAAAATCGATCTACCCGGGTCTGAAAATGGATAAAGGTTATGCGCACGCCACGTGGTTTTTATATAAAACTTTGGATTGGATGTTCATGTGGAACCATGAGTATGTGAGTAAATCCTACTCCGCAAGAACGGGTTTTGTCCCAAGAATTGATAACTATGATCCGGTTTCAAAGCGAATTATTAAGATGGATTATTGGAGACTAGAGCCAGAAATAAAGCGCACTTTTTATCCATCTGGAAAAGGGAAAATCAATAATTATTCATTCTATATTTATAATAGCAGCTATTACGATAGTTCTTTTAAACTTACCGAATCCATTACACAGTACGCCGCGGAAATGTACTTCCAAAATGGTTCGTTCGTTCGAGGATTCTTACATCAAGATTATTACGATCTCTTTTTGCCGTTTCGTCCACCTGTGGCTCTTAAAAACGGTGGTTTGTTTGAGGGTAAACACCGTTGGCTTGCAGGTAATGTATCGTTTGAAACCAATAACAGAAAGCGTTTGAGTTTATTGGGTGAGGTTGATTTCGGGGGATATTTTATCGGAAACAAAGCTGAATACTCAGGTACGTTGAATTGGCGCGTAAAAGGCGTAGGTAAAAAACGAATTCCTCGATTGTTTATAGCTGCAAATTTCCGACATATTGACTTTTATCTAGCAGATAGTGGAAACTATCGAATTGACCTCATAGGATTAAAAACGGAATATACACTGAGTACGACCAGTTACATTACCGGATATTGGCAGTTAAATGCTCAGAATAAGCTGATGAATATGAATTTAAGATACCAGTGGCGGTATAGACCAATGAGCGATTTATTTATCGTTTTCTCACAGAACTGGGATCAAACCATGATTCTACCGAATCGCAGCAATCAATTTGATCAATGGATGTTAGGCGGTCGAAGCCTAGCAGTTAAATTGAATTTTTGGTTTTAATAACTAGCTGATTAAGTTTGAATAATCAGCTAGTTAATATAGAATTTAACGGTATTCTCAACTAATCAGAAATCATCTAAACCCATCCCCATCAAAAAGATTGCCGATACCACCAAGGATACTGCCTTCTTCTCTGCGTCCGCCAGGTTGAGCATAGCTTAAAATTCTGCTCGCCAAGCGACTAACGGGCAAGCTTTGTAGCCAAACCTTACCTGGGCCTCTTAAAACGGCGAAAAACAATCCCTCGCCACCAAAAACGGCATTTTTAATTCCCTTGACAAATTGAATATCGTAATCTACTCCACCCGTAAACGCAACAATACAACCTGTATCAACGCGTAATGTTTCACCGGGTTGAAGGTCTCTTTCAATGATATAACCACCCGCATGAACAAATGCCATTCCATCTCCTTCGAGCTTTTCCATAATGAATCCTTCTCCTCCGAACAAACCGGTGCCTAAACGGCGTTGGAATTCAATTCCCACAGATACGCCTTTAGCTGCGCACAAGAACGCATCTTTTTGACAAATTACCTTGTTGCCAAGCTGATTAAGGTTCAATGGTACAATTTTACCTGCGTAGGGTGCTGCAAATGTGACACTACTTTTATTGTAACCGTGATTGGTAAATGCCGTCATGAAAAGACTTTCTCCAATGAGTAAGCGCTTTCCCGCTCCCATTAACTTTCCAAGAAATCCGCCAGTTTGTTGGCTACCATCACCAAAAATGGTTTCCATTTCAATGCCATTGTCCATATACATGAAGGAACCGGATTCGGCTATAACTGTTTCTTGAGGATCCAATTCAATTTGGACGCACTGCATTTCTTCGCCGTGCAAATAGTAATCGATTTCGTGATTATTAATCATTTGTGTGTTTTTTTAACGCTAAAATTGAAAAATCAGTAGGCTCAGCAACAATGGTATTGCTCAAAAATCCAAGACCTGCAATTTCCATGTCTACTTTGTCGCCATCTTGCAACCATTGGGGCTTGAATGATGGGTCATTTAGTAGGCCGGTTCCGTTTAATTCTAGGAAACAACCCGTTCCAACTGTTCCAGAGCCAATAACATCCCCCGGAAGAATATCAACGCCGTAGGCACAGCGTTCCACGATTTCTGCAAAAGTCCAATCCATATCGCCCATATTGCCTTCACTGACTTGTACACCGTTAACCCAACATTTCATTGAAAGGTCGTAGTTGTTACCAACGTGGCCGGGTTTAGCTGGGATTTTAAAGGGTTCTAATTCTTCAGGGGTTACAAGCCAAGGGCCGATCACGGTGCTGAAATCTTTGCCTTTCGCAGGTCCAAGATTCAAAAGCATCTCCTCCATTTGTAGCGTGCGAGCACTCATATCGTTCATGATCATGTATCCAGCAATGTAATTATCTGCTTCAGAGGCTTTCACATTTCTACCTTTTTTACCAATTACAATGGCTGCTTCCAATTCGAAATCCAATTTTTGGAAATGATCGGGCATACAACGAATTTCACCAGGACCTTGAATAGCATTATGATTGGTAAAGTAAAAAATAGGATATTGATCGAATTCTTCAATCATGGGAACTTTGCGATTTCTTCTTGCAGCGGCAACGTGTTGTCTGAACGCATAGCCATCACGACATGAAGTGGGCTCAGGAACGGGCGCAAGTAGATCTGAAGAATTTAATGGCGAAGCTAAATCTTGATGCTGACCATTTTTTATTTGTGCTTCAACTTCTAAAGCTAGGGCTTTGCTTTCATCCCAAGATTTTAGCATGGAGCGCATATCACCAGGAATTTTTGAGTTTATCTTGTTTAATGGGTAAATTGAATCATTAACCAAGATACCTGTAGTTGGGTTTCCTTGGTGGATGTAGGTTACTAATTTCATGATACTACAAAAATAGTGAAACGAAATATTTGTTTTGCTGGTGTAATGCACAGAAATTTGAAGTTTATCACGAGTGAGGATTCAAAATGAAGATTTTAGTAACAGGTAGCAATGGTTTATTGGGGCAAAAACTAACGGATTTGCTGGTAACAAAAGAAAATATTCAACTCATTGCAACAGCAAGAGGAAATAATCGCAATCCCAACAAGGAAGGTTATATCTACGAAGAATTAAATATTCTCGATGAGGAAGCAACTCGTGAGGTCATAATCAAACATCAACCAAATTGTGTTATTCACGCAGCAGCAATGACACAAGTGGATGATTGTGAAGCAAAACAAATGGAATGTATTCGATTAAATATTAATACAGTAGAGCATTTAATTGAACTAAGTGTTGAATTTGGATTTAGAATTGTTCATTTGAGTACGGATTTTATTTTCGATGGAACAAAAGCCATGCTAACTGAAGAGGATAGCGCACGTCCGTTGAGCTTTTATGGTTGGAGTAAGTTAGAGGCAGAGAACAGAATTTTAGAAATGGGCGAGAACTATGCAATTCTGCGTACGGTTTTGGTCTATGGCAAAGTGGCGGATATGAGCCGAAGCAATATTATTCTATGGGCATACAATACGTTGAAAGATCAAAAAGCCGCAAAAGTGGTAGATGATCAATTTAGAACTCCTACATTGGCAGAGGATTTAGCAATAGGTTGTTATTTGGCAGCCACGAGCAATGAAAATGGAATTTTCAACATTGCAGGAAAAGATTTCGTAAGTATTTATGAATTGGTTCAAAAAATTGCAGATATGTATGGTTTTAGCATGGATTGTATTGAACGTGTTAATAGTTCTACGTTGAATCAACCAGCTAAACGTCCCCCGGTTACAGGTTTGAATATTGATAAAGCCCGCAATGTTCTGGGATATGAACCCCACTCTTTGGAGGAAGGTATTCGCATTTGTTTGGCGGATACGATATAAACTTAGAAAGTTGATTTTTTCACATTACAATTGGAAATAGCCCGCCATAGGCATTACGTTAATGTCATACGTTATAAAATGTTATGTCTGTGGTTCTATTTAATCCGTGATGAATAGTTATACCCATTTTTTTTAGAGGTAATTTTGTTATTACAATTACAAACACAAACTACCAACTACTTTCAAGTCGTTAAGTTTATAATATGTAATTGTTTATGTAAATTTAAAACAAAATGATAGGTATAACAAATTTGCGAAGTTCTAAATTTGTCTTGGCATGTTCCTTGATGTTGAGTTTGTTTTTGTTCGGGTGTCAGAAGCGCCATGAAAAATTAAAATCAGTAGGAAAAGTTTATCTAAATCCCAAAGAAGCATTAAACGTTATTGAGGATGAAGGGAGTGCGCATATTCAATCTGCTGGAAGAACACTCATAGCAAAACAAGCTCAAAAAGATACTTTAGATGTTGATTTTAAAAAGTTAGCCAAAAAGTTTGGAGAATTGTCAAAAGACAATCCACATGCGTTGGGATATTGGAAAATATATGAAATTAAAAATCAGGAGAACTTTAAAAGTAACTCAAGTAAGTATCTTCCTGAATTTCAGGAAATCCTGAAAATTGGAAATGAGCAATCAGATACACTTTTGATGTTGTTTGCAATTAACGATATCAGTATTTCATATTTGTCAAACGGATACTTGGATAGTGGCTTGTTTTACACTAAAATGGGCTTTGATTTGGCGAAATACGCCAGAGAAGAGGTGTTTGTTCAAAATCTGGGTAATAACTTAGGTTATATATACAATCAGTTGGGGATGTCAAAAACGGCACAGGCGTATTTCGAGCAATCTTATCATGCTTCCCAATTTCAGAAAGAGCCGGCCAAAATGGCATTGAATAATCTAATTGGGTTAATGATTGATGAAGGAGATATTATACAATCAGTGAAGTTTTGGAATGAAGGATTTAGAGATTATAAGTTCGACGCACAGAAATATGAGGATCAGATCTTTATTCTCCAGAGATCCCTTCTTTACATGAAGGAAGATAAAGTCGATAGTGCTCGAATTTGGTTAAATAAAATTACGTCTCCTTTACCTGTAGGGAGTCTGGAAATGAATTATTTAATGGTCAAGAGTCAGTTGAATTTGAATCAAAATATTAGTAACATCCAACTTCTTGCAGAATATAAAAACAGAATCATAAATAATTCAATATTTACTTTAAGTAAGATGTCTGAAGTGATTGCTCAAAATGAAGTTACTAATGGTGATGTTTTTAAATTGAGCGATTTGGATTCGATGGAATTGTTTTTAGATAGTCAATCTGTTAATTATAATAAGGCAAAGTCTGTATTATGCAATTTGAGAGCAGTTAAATTGAGTAAAAAAGGTGATCTAGCATCTGCCGTTTCGGCGTTTAATTTGGCAAATTACTATTTGAAAAAGCACAATGATCAACTTTTATCGGTCGCTTCTTCCGACTTGAGCGAAACCATGAGGTTGGAGAATTTGAACGCTTCGATTAAAGCAAATTCAAAATTGTTGGTGGAGAAAAAAGCCGAAGCTCGACAATATCAGATTATTTCATTCGCGCTTTTCATTTTTGCATTTTTAATAACCCTGCTGATTTTTAGAGAGCGCCGTAACCATCAGTTACAGAAAAATGTTATGCAAAGTCAATTGGATTTCGAAAAGAAATCTGCCGAAAATTTGCAATTTGAAAATGAGATGAATGGAAGAATACTTGCTTTATCAAAGTTTATGGTTTCTAAGTCTGAGCGAATCAATAAACTGCTAATGCAAGTAAATGAAAACAATTACAGAGAACAACTCAAGGAAATTAAAGCGGAGGCAATAAGTATTCAAAATGCATTTACCGATGCCAAACCCCAGTTAGCAGATAAATTATTGGAAAATTATCAAGAAATTGAAAAGTTGTTTCCCTTAGCGGCTGAATTAAGTTTAACAGAAAAGCGAATATTTGCACTCAGTTTAAATGAATATCAGAGTAAAGAAATTGGTAATATTTTGGGTTTAACTGCTCAATATGTAAATAACACAAGAACAAGAATCCGCAAGAAACTGGACTTACAGGATAATTGGGGTGAAATTAATCGGGTATTAAAAAGTCAAGGTTAATCAAAACTTCCGCCCATATTAGCGCCTTTCCCATTTAAAAAGGTTAATTTTGAATCAATGGATTCAGAATTTAAATGCGGTTTTGTTAGTATTATAGGAATGCCCAATGCGGGTAAAAGTACACTTTATAATCGTTTATTGGGGGAAGCTTTAGCCATAGTTAACCCTAAAGCTCAAACAACCAGACACAGAATTTTAGGGGTGAAAAATGGCAATAATCACCAAATTGTATATTCCGATACTCCAGGAGTTTTAGTTAAAACAAGTTATAAAATGCATGAACAAATGATGCATTTTGTGAATGAATCTGTTTCTGATTCGGATGTATTAATATTGTTAATCGACATTACTTCGGATAAGTTTAGTGATGAAATTACAGATAAATTTAATCGCGCTAAAGCAAAAAAAATACTCGCACTAAACAAGGTAGATTTAAGCAACCAAGAAAAGTTGGAGGAAGTTTTAACTTCCATGAAAGAGCGTTTTACAGCCGATATATATCTTCCTATTTCTGCAGAACACGGTTTCCAAACGGATGTGTTGCAGGAGTATATTGTAGATATGCTTCCTTTTCATCCGCCATATTATCCCGAAGATCAATTGACAGATCGGTCAGAACGGTTTTTTGTCAACGAGATTATTCGAAATAATATGTTGAAACTCTACGATGAAGAGGTGCCTTATGCCAGTGAGGTTGTTACCCTTGCTTTCAAAGAGAATTCAAAGATCATTCGAATGAGTTGTGAAATTATCGTTGAGCGCGAATCACAAAAACCCATCATCATCGGAAAAAATGGATCTAAAATAAAGGCTCTGGGCACTGCTGCTAGAAAAGAATTAGAATCCTTTTTTGGCAAACAGGTGTACATCGAACTATTTGTTAAAGTAAGGGAAGATTGGCGAAATAATAAAAATATGCTTCGTCAATTTGGTTACGAGCCCGATTAAATTCTGACTAAATTCATGCGATTCATTAAATCCATAGCATTTTGGTTGCTACAAAGTATCGTGCTTTTAGGAGTGAATGAATTATTCGCAAACATATCCAACCCTGAACTTGATTCTCAATCAATATCTATTCACACCAAGATTTACTACAAAAAATACAAAAATTCTCTTGTGAGAATAGAATATTTGGAGCCTCAAAAAAGTAATGGAGAGGTGATTTTATTTCTTCCAGGTTGGAACTACTCTGCTGTAGATTGGAAAACAAAAACGAGTATAGTTGATTCCGCAACTAGCCAAGGCTACTCCGTGCTTTTAGTTGATATGGGTAAGAGTGTTTATATGGATAGTGTTTATCCTCAAGCCCGTTCTGATTATAAAAATTACCCAACACGTACTTGGTTATGGAGTGAAGTCCTTTCTGCATATAGGAATAAAGGTTGGTTTGTCGATTTTTTAAGGGCGACTGATGTTCCCAAATCCCACATTTTCGGTCTATCTACAGGCGCAAGAGGTGCCGCTTTACTCTTTTTAGATCATCCCAGTGCCTTTAGTAAGGTGGTGTTAATGAGTGGAGATTTTGACCCACTGTTAGATAAAAATGATGCATTATTAACGAATTCCATGGGGAAATATGACCAATTTAAAATTCGTTGGAATCAAGGTAGCAATAATATTCAATTCCGATTTAAAAATGCACTAATTGAACACCCATTAATTGTCAGTGATTTCAATGATTCGGTGGAACCAGTACAGTTGTTTATTGCGCACGGACAAAAAGACAAAGTTGTACCGATTGCACATTCTGAAAATCTATGTGCTATTTTTCCGAATAATGAACTGGTTTACTTAAAGTTTACAAGTAACCTCGATCGTAAGAAAATTAAACGAATTGATCCTGTTAAAATTCATGTTCAATGTTGGCTAGATCCAACAGGTGCACATGATTATGAATTTTGGGAAAAAGCCTCGAAAAAAGCCTGGAGTGCTTTGTTTTAAGAGGTATATTTGATTAATAAGAGGTGTTATAATTACGGAGATAGCGGATTTCTATTTTTACGTATTTTTTATTTTACGATAGGAGGAGGTTAAAGTTCTTCTTCTATACCTGAATGGAGAATATCAAGTTTGTCTTCCTCTGGCTCGTTTAACGTTGTTTTATCTTTTTCGGGGGATGTTATTTCAGGACTGCTCAATATGGTTGCTGTCATCATGAATAAAGAGGTTAAAATAATAACCTGAGTTATCATGGTTTGATTGATTAGTGGCAATGATTGTGCCGTTGGAATACTTACAAATAGAAGTATGGTAATCAAGCCTCTAGGTGAGACAAATGCCAATGGGAAAACGGGTAACCTCATGAAAAGCAATTGTAAAATTCTCAGTAGAACGATCATCCCAAAAATCAAAACCGCGAAAATCAAATTGTTTGGTTCTAAAAGCGTGGGAATGTCGATGGTAAATCCGAAAATTAGGAAGAACGCAACACGGACAATAAATGTAAGTTCTATGGTAATTTCTTCGAATCGGTGAATTTCCTTTTGAAGATTTGATGTATCAAACTCTTTGAACCAAGGAAGGATTTTTATTTTCTCAATATTGGCAATAACTAATCCAAATGTTAGAATTAATATCAATGCGGGAAGGTGAAATCCTTTTGCCAATGCGTATAGAAAGAGAATTAGAGCAATGATGGGCACAAACTTGACTTTATGTCGCAATCGGCTTAAAACGAATGTGAGGATCACCGCAGCAATTATTGAGAAAAGTAAGCTTATTAAAATTTCTCCGGAAAAGAATAGGATTGATTTAGCATTGATTACTTTGTTTACCAAGAAGAAATTGAATACGGTAACACCGATAATATCGGATAGACTGCTTTCGAAAATGATGAATTCTTTATCTTTTCGACTGAGCATTTTTGCCGTTGGAATGGCAATGGCACTAGAAATGATAGTAAGAGGAATGGAGTTTAAAATACTGTCGTTTATTGAAAATCCTTGAAAAACCAGCCAAATTGTAATAGCTGTACCAAGAGATAATATAGAAAAAAACGCTAGACTTACCGTTTTTCTAATCAAGGGCATTTTGCTTTTTGTAAGATGCAGTTCCAGTGTGCCCTCGAGTACGATGAGTATTAATCCAACGGTTCCCAATTCGGGTAATACCGATGTAAAATCGGGTTTGTGCCAATGAAAGGTATCCACCAGTTTCTGCGCTACCATTCCGAGTCCCAAGAGGATTAGAATATTAGGAATCCTGGTTTTTGGGGATAGGATTTCGAATAAATAGCCTACTAGGATTAAACCAGTAAACACAAAAAGGAAACTAATTTGCATGAGATGTAAAGTTAGAGAATAGAAGTGTTAATGGCAACAAAAGTGAGTTGAATTACCTGTTGAAGGAATATTTCGATTGTCTGAATGGAGAATTAAATAGGCGTTATCTAACTCGAAATGTGAATGATTTTTTCCGAAGAATCCCAGTGTTTACGCGGACTTTGAACTGGGGTAAAATGAAAAAAGTCGCCATTTCTGACGACTTTTCTTCTTTAGTAGCGGGAACAGGACTCGAACCTGTGACCTTCGGGTTATGAGCCCGACGAGCTACCACTGCTCCATCCCGCGATTTACCTTTGCCACAAACCTATTCGGAATGTTTTGGTTTGTAGCCCGTAGGGGAATCGAACCCCTCTTTCATCCGTGAAAGGGACGTGTCCTAACCGATAGACGAACGGGCCAAGTATTTGTTCTTGGGGGTGCAAAATTACAAATTAATTATGCATTTCCAAATGTTTTTAGGAAATATTTTCAAATTTTTGAATTTTTCCATCTCCCCATAACTCCTCTAATCCATAAAATTCGCGTTTGTCTTGAGAGAAAATATGTACCACTACATTATAATAGTCCAATAATACCCATTCTGCAATATCGTTTCCTTCACGATGACGTGGGCGTTCGTTCATTGCTTTACGTAATTCATCTTCAACACTATCCGCTAATGCATCGATTTGACGGTTACTGGATCCGTGACAGATTACAAAAAAATCAGTAAATGCCCCTGGTACTTCTCTCAAATCTATACTTACAATATCAATTCCTTTTTTTTCTTGCAATCCATGAACCGCGATTGCAGCAATTGCTTCTGATTCACTTCCTTTTTTTTCGGCCATTTATTCGGTTATTTTGTGCAAATTACGGCATTTTGAAACAGATTCCATTCATTTTCGATTCTTCACAGACACAAATACCTGTTCTTTATTGGGTTGAGACATGCGGTTCAACTCAAGACATCGTGCAACAACTGGTCAGCAAATCGGAATTTCAGCAAAATGGAGTTGCATGTTTCACGTTCAATCAAACCCAAGGAAGAGGGCAGGGCAATAATAACTGGACGGACTCAGAAAATCTATCAATTGCTTACAGCATTGCAATCCCATTGCCTGAAACGACTGATTTGGTTTTGTTGAATAAGCATTTAACTCTTCAAATTAGATCTACTATACAATTTTACTTGAATGTGCCGGTTTTGATAAAATGGCCCAATGATATGATTTGTTTAAATCGAAAAATTTCAGGTTTGTTGATGCAAGTACATTCAAATGAGTTTGGAAATAAATTCTTGATTCTGGGAGTCGGTATCAATGTGAATCATTTGGATTTTGATCAGGATTTGTCGAAAGCCATAAGTATGAGGATGGTTGAAAATCAAGTGTTTGATTTAGAAGAAATGGTGAAGAAATTACACCTAAAACTCTCTCAGGCAACAAACCAACTCAAAATTAGTTTGAATAAAAACAGCTCAGAAATTAATAGCCAATTTAATTTAAACCTTTGGAAAATGGGTGAGTTTTTAGAATGTCTTATTTTTAACAATCCTCAAGATATCGAAGGACGGCGGGTACAAGCTCTAATAAAAGGAGTGGATTCAGCCGGACGAATATTGGTTGAATACCAATCAATGGAAAATAAATCAAGGGAACATCAACTCATTGAACAGGCATTTCATCATGGACAAATTAAGTTATTGATATAATTTATAATTCCGATCAGATTAGGATGCAAAAAACTAAAGCAACTGTCAGTCTGCCGTCAGAATTTGATGTATTTGATAAGGTCACTTAAACTATCGGTAGTTATTCTGAGTCAATACATTATAATTGAACTTTATGCCCCATAATTTCATTGTTTTATAATGGATAGAAAGAACTTTTTAAAAACAGCCTATGGTTTTAGCGCTGAAATACCATCCCCCGAAAAAGAGAATATTAACGACGAATTAGGAGATGAGCAGTCACCTAAGCAGGTCAGAAAACGTGGTATTACATCGGGATTAGCGAAGTATTCTGGCACTTGGGGACGATCCGAGGTATTGCATTTGTTAAGGCGTACGACGTATGGTCCGAAGATGAGTGATGTAAAAGATTTTGAGAAATTGACTTTGAGTGAAGCGGTAGCTAAGTTGATGGATACGACCAATTATTCGTTTAATCCACCCGTAAATAATTACCAAAATTCCAATCCAGATGCCAATTCGAGTTATGGTAAGACTTGGGTAAATGCCCCTTTGGATTTTAATTTAGAACCTAGTCGGAAGAATAGTGTTAAAGCGTGGTTTTGGTCATTGCCATTAAATCAATCTAGTACATTGATGGAAAAAATGATTGTTTTTTGGCACAATCATTTGCCTGTTCAAATGCTTGATATACCCGTTTCGGCATCGTGTTATACCTACGCTAAAGTTCTGAATGATTATGCTTTAGGTAATTTCAAGACGCTTATTCAACAGATAACCGTTGATCCTGCAATGTTGTATTATTTGAACGGTAGGTTAAATACAAAAAAGGCGCCTGATGAAAATTATGCTCGAGAATTGCAGGAACTTTTTACTTTAGGGAAGGGCACAGCGAGTCAATATACGGAGGAGGATGTGAAGCAAGCGGCAAGGGTATTAACCGGTTTTACTATTAATCCTACAACGTCTCCATTTTCTACTTCTTTTGTGTCGGCCAATCACGACACTGGCGATAAAACGTTTTCCAGTTTTTATGGAAATACAGTTATTAAGGGAAGGACGGGTATTACAGCAGGTACAGATGAATTGAAAGATTTACTTAACATGATTTTTAGTGTTGAGGAAGTGAGTAAATTTATTTGCAGAAGGTTGTATAAGTACTTTGTTTATTATGAAATTGATAGTGTAATCGAAACCAATGTGATTGAGCCACTTGCAAAGGTTTTTAGAGATAATGGATATGAAATTAAACCGGTATTAAAAACACTGTTTGAAAGTGAGCATTTTTATGATTCGTGGAATCGTGGAGCAATGATTAAAGATCCGTTGTCGCACTCTGTTGGTTATTTGCGTCAGTGGGAGGTTCAATTCCCCAATTCAACCGACTATCAAAAACTGTATAAATTTTATTCCTTTGGAAGTGCATACACAGCAATTCTTCAAATGAATTTGGGTGATCCACCGAGTGTTTCTGGATGGGAAGCATGGTATCAAGTTCCCTTGTTTCATAGAACCTGGATTACTTCGGATTCTCTGCCAAAAAGGAATGAATTTCAAGATTATTTGATGTGGATTGGTCATACAGTGGAGGGATATAAATTAATGGTTGATCCTTGGATATTGACAAAGCAATTCAGTGAACCTCGAAACGCAGACAAACTGATTGCCGATACCATTCAATTTTTGCTTCCACAGCCGTTGGATTCGAGTCAAATTGCTTCGTTAAAGTCCATATTACTTCCAGGAGGAATTCCCGATTACAACTGGTCCGACGAATACGATGCTGCTACCAATTCTAGCTATCCCAATCATGCTACTGCTTTGGCTACAGCGACTACGAAGCTTAAATCTCTGTACAAGTCGATAATGAATCTTTCTGAATACCAGCTTTCCTAAAAATTGATAAAATGAAAAGAAGAAGTTTTTTTAAAGCCGCTGCTGCAGCTTCAGTAGTGCCTGTTTCATTGAACGGAATGAGTTTGAATGCAATGGGTGTGGAGTCAGTGCTTGGTAACATCGGTAAACGAGCAGTGGAAGGAAAAGTACTGGTGCTGATTCAGTTGAACGGTGGAAATGATGGTTTAAATACGGTTATTCCGGTAGATCAATACGCAAATTTGAGCAAAGCCAGAAGTAATGTGGTGATTTCAGAAACGGATTTGTTGAAATTAAATGGCTATGACAAAACTACTTTGCATCCTAAAATGACTGGACTGCAAAGCATGTTTAATAATGGGAAAGTCAATATTGTACAATCAGTTGGATATCCAGATCCGAATTTCTCGCATTTCAGATCTACTGATATTTGGATGAGTGGGAGTGATAGTGATACCATAGAAACTACAGGTTGGATGGGTAGGTACTTGGATGGACGATTCGATAATTTCCCCAAAGACTATCCAAGCACAGCAATGCCTGACCCATTGGCAATTCAAATTGGATCAATGGTTTCATTGGCGTTCATGGGACCCAGTACGAGCATGGGAATGGCTATTACGGATCCAACTACTTTTTACAACATTATTGATAATTCAACCGGTTCAGCACCCGCAACTCCTTATGGTGATGAATTGAGTTACATCCGATTGTTGGCCCAGCAAACCAATAAATACGCTGATGTAATCAAAAAGGCAGCAAATAGCGGTACGAATAAATCTACAAAGTATCCTACTTCAACGGGTAGGTCTAATGGATTAGCTGAACAATTAAAAATTGTAGCTCGTTTGATTTCTGGCGGTTTGAAGACGCCCGTTTATATGGTTAGTATGGGAGGATTTGATACGCATGCTGAACAAGTGGATTCTACTTCGCACAAGGATGGAAATCATGCTACTTTGTTGCAAAACTTAAGTGTTGCAATTGATGCTTTTCAGGATGATTTAAAATTGTTAGGAGTCAGCGATAGGGTTGTAGGGATGACATTCAGCGAATTTGGAAGAAGGGTGCAAAGCAATGCATCTGGAGGAACTGATCACGGGGCAGCAGCGCCTTTAATTGTTTTTGGGGATGCAGTTCAGTCGGGGATAATTGGAAATAATCCATCCATTCCTTCAACCACAACGGTAGAAGATAATGTCCCTATGCAATTCGATTTTAGACAAGTATATGCAAGTGTGTTGAAGGATTGGTTCGAACTTCCCGAAGCAGAGGTGAGTGCACTTTTGGGAGGGAAAGACTATAACACACTTCCTATTTTTAAAAATAGTTTATCGAGTTTGGAGGATTTTGCTGATTTTATGACGCAAATAAGGATGAAGCCGATTTTTCCTAATCCGGCTGACAGCTTTATTCTTGTAGACTTTGAAACCGATGGTGGTGGTGAATTGACGTTGAATATTTTTGATCCTCTAGGAAATAAGGTTTCTACCGTATTTAACAGGAACTTCGCTGTGGGAGAATACCAAGAGCGAATAGATATGCGAGGATTAAAACCAGGTAACTATATTGTGCAATTAAGCAGCAAGGTAAAATCTACAACACAAATTGTTCAAAAGATTTAATTCAAAATTAAACAATGAAAGTAAAAATAAGAAAATCAATATTATATATCGGGATAAAGGTGGCTGAAAGTTAAAAATTGAAGCATTTTATGAATAATTTGCAAAAATTATTTAAGGCAGTATTTGCGAAATAAAAAACTTATGTATCTTTGCACTCCGAAAATTGTCCGATGGTGTAACTGGCAACACGTCTGATTTTGGTTCAGAAGAGTCTAGGTTCGAGCCCTAGTCGGACAACTAAAAGGTTTGATGATATCCGGGAATTATCCTGTGAGAAAGTAGAATCCCATTATGACATCGTTAATACATCCTGTAAAAATTTTTGGAGGATCTGCCTCCCAGTCACTCACACAATCTATTTGCGAGTTTTACGGTTCTACACCTGGCGATTTAGCGGTTAGCCGATTTAGCGACGGTGAATTTCAACCCAATTTTCAAGAAAGCGTTCGCGGTTGCGATGTTTTTATTGTTCAAAGCACCTACCCTAACAGCGATAACTTGATGGAGTTGTTGATGGCAATTGATGCTGCGAAGCGTGCAAGTGCTAACTACATCACCGCGGTTATTCCTTATTATGGATTTGCACGTCAAGATCGTAAAGATAAACCCCGTGTTTCGATTGCTTCTAAATTGGTTGCTGATTTGCTTTCAACGGCTGGTGCAAATCGTGTGATGACCATGGAATTGCATGCTCCTCAGATTCAAGGTTTCTTTAATGTTCCTGTGGATCATTTGGAAAGTTCAATTGTGTTTGTTCCTTACATTCGAACTTTGGATTCCGATAATTTAGTGATCGCAGCACCTGATGTTGGGGCAAGTAATCGTATTCGCGAGGTTGCCAAAGTATTAAACCTGCCCATGATTATTTGCGATAAAGAACGTCGTAAGGCAAATGAAATCGCCAACATGACCGTAATCGGAGATGTTGAAGGGAAGGATGTTGTATTAATCGATGATATCATTGATACAGGAGGAACCCTTTGTAAGTCCTCTGCAATGTTGATGGAAAAAGGAGCAAAAAGCGTTAGAGCTTTGTGCTGCCATCCTGTATTGAGTGGTAAAGCATACGAAAACATTGAGAATTCTGTACTTACAGAATTAGTAGTAACGGATACCATTCCTTTGAAGCAACACTCTTCAAAAATAAAAGTATTGTCGGTTGCTCCGTTGTTCGCTCGCGCCATCAGAAATGTTCACGAGAACGGAAGTATAAGTTCATTGTTCAAACAGGTTTTTAATTCTCAAACCAGTTTGGATTTAAATCAAAAAAGTTAATAAACGTAACAGTAAAATATGAAAACCATCTTATTGAAAGGTGAAAAGCGCTCTGAAGTGGGTAGTCGCACCGCAAAAGAATTAAGAAACAAGGGTATGGTTCCTTGTGTAATGTACAGTGAAGGTAAAGAAGCAACTCACTTTGCTGTTTATCAAGCAGATTTCAAAAACTTGGTATATACACACAATGCATACAAAGTGAAATTGGATATCGATGGAACTAGCTATACTGCAATTTTACAAGATTTACAGTTTCACCCAGTATCAGAAGCCATTGTGCATGCTGACTTCATGAGTGTTGCTGAAGGTAAAAAGGTAGTAATGGAAGTTCCTATTCGTATAGTAGGAAATTCACCTGGAGTTAGAGCCGGTGGTAAATTGGTAAGAAAGATCAACCACCTTCGTTTGAGAGGTTTGTTGTCTGAAATGCCCGATTACGTGGATGTATCTATAGATACGTTGGAAATCGGACAAAGTGCTAAAGTTCGTAATTTGTCTTTAGAGAAATTAGAAATTTTAGATGCTCCTGAAAACGCTATCGTTACCGTTAAGACAACTCGTGCGTTGATGCAAGCAGCTGCAGAAGCAGGTAAAAAATAATTAAAATCGTATTGCGATTTATAGAACGAGGCCGCTCATTGAGTGGCCTTTTCTTTTTTCCAGCTCTTCCATCCCCAAAAAGCCAAACCAATAAAGATGGCGTATAGCAAAGCCGTTATATACTGCCCACCCCAGAAATACAAGGGAACATACAGCAAATCTGCAAAGATCCACAAATACCAATTTTCAATGAATCGTTTTGCTTGCCAAAATAATGCGAGCAATGAGATAGAGGTTAAAAATGTATCAATAAATGGCGCTCGTGGGTTGTTAAACAACTGAATATAAGCGAAGTAATAGCATGCCCAAAAAATAAAGAAAATGGGAATGAAAAGGAACAAATCCTTTTTCGAAAGGGATTGAATAGAGGGATTGAATGTGTTTTTTGATTGGATATTCAATTTGCCTTGTTTAATCCAAGAGAACCAACCATAACTCTGAAAAATAAAGAATACTACCTGTAAATAAGCATCTGAATAAAATCGATTTTCATAAAACACGCCGAAATAAAGCACTGAAGCGATCATACTGATTGGCCAGTTCAATATTTTATTCTTACCAGCGAGATAAACGCACCAGAGTGAAAATGCCGCCGCAATCGTTTCTATAGCCAAGAGATATGCTTGCATGGATGGAAATCGCAAACTTAACGATTATTTTAGAGTTGGTTTGTTACCGAACATTTAGTGATGTAACTTTGTTTAACTAACAAAACTAATATTATGTTCGAATTACCAAAATTACCGTACGACTTCAATGCATTGGAGCCACACATTGATGCAAGAACAATGGAAATTCACCATGGAAAACACCATCAAGCATACGTTACTAACTTGAATGCTGCTATTCAAGGTACCGATGCCGAAGGTAAAAACATTCTCGAATTATTGTCTTCAATAAGCAAATATTCACCTGCTGTAAGAAATAATGGCGGTGGTCATTTCAATCACACATTATTTTGGAACATTATGGGTCCAAATGGTGGTGGAGAGCCAACTGGAAATTTGAAAACAGCGATTGATACTACTTTCAGTAGTTTCGCTGCGTTTAAAGAAGAATTCGCAAAAGCTGGTGCTACACGTTTTGGAAGCGGTTGGGCTTGGTTAGTAGTTCAAGACAAGAAATTAGTAGTTTGTTCTACGCCAAATCAAGACAATCCATTAATGGATGTAGCTGATGTAAAAGGTACTCCTATCTTAGGTTTGGATGTGTGGGAACATGCTTATTATTTAAATTATCAAAACCGCCGTCCTGATTACATCGGAGCGTTTTGGAATGTAATCAACTGGAACGCTGTTTCAGAAATGTTTGATAAAGCAATGCTTTAATAGGTTATAAGTTAGCGGAAGTGTAGAACTCTGTTTTTTCTGTAGTATGACTCCGAATGGCTTGTAGCCGCATAAGGTCAACCAGAATTCGCGAGGTTCTACGCTTCCCTAAATTAAATTTATTGCATATATCGTCTAGAGTGGTTTTCTCTCTTTCTCCCACAAAAAGAAGAATGGATTGTTCTAATTTTCCTAAGGTTACTTTTGCGGGTTTTAAGCGGTTGTGCATGAAATCTACCGTGGTTTTTGAAGCCAAAATACATTTGTCATTGACCCGCACATACACCCACCATTTGTCATCATCGCCTTTGGAATAGTAGGGTTGATTTTCGCCTCGGGGGATATTTACCTTCAATACCGTTTTCCCATCTACCAAGTATTCTTGCACGCTAAATTCAATTTCAGGTTTTGAATGAAAAGTTGCCGCAAGGCTTAACATGTGAAACTCATCTTCGCTCTTAATTCCCGCAATGGTTCCATTGTCGCGGACACCGATCAATAATACGCCCCCTTGAGTATTGGCAAAGCTGACCATGGATTTGGCAATTTTTCGTGGATTTTGGATCTCTTGTTTGAAGTCTAAATCAACGCCTTCCCCTTTTGAAATTAATAATTTTATGGGATGTTCTTTATTTATCGGGGACATAATAAAGGTGACTAAATGAATCTAAGTCAAATACTTGATTTGCGGTTTCAAGTAAGTCTTCAGCAGTAATTAGGTTGATACGTTCAATTGTTTCTTTGATGGAATTCGCTTTTCCAGTTTTTACGATTCCTTTGCCAATATGCAGCATTAATCCACTTTTGGATTCATTGGCTATAGTTAATTGTCCAATAAATTGATTTTTTGCTTGGGAGAGTTGAACTTTTCCTAGCTTGTTTGTTTTGAGCTTTACTAACTCTTTTTCAATAAGTTCGATCGATTTCTTCAGGTATTTTTCTTCACAACTCAAATAACAATGGAATAATCCAGAATCTTGAAAAGCTTGATAACCGCTTTCAATGTGATAGGTGTAGCCATATTTTTCGCGGATGGCGAGACTCAATCGCGAATTCATTCCAGGGCCACCCAATAGATTATTGAGCAACAATAATGAAAATTTGCTCGGATGGGATTCGTGAAAAGTGGGTAGGCCCAAAATTCCATAAGATTGTCCAAAATCACTTTTTTTAACATCGCGAAATGGTTGATAATCGAATTGAATATTACGGTGATCGGGTTGAAATAAGTTAGATCCGATTGGAATTATTTCAGATGTATTTCCCTTGGAATTCATTGGAGAATTAGATGTAGGAATTCCCTTCTCCGATAATTCTTCGGCAATTTTTATTACACGTTCAAAAGGCAAATTCCCGACAACTACGAATACAAGATTACTGAATTGATAGTGTTGCGCAACAAAATTAATGATGTCTTGACGTGAAATTGCATCTACTGATTCCGATGTTCCAAGAATATTATGAGCTAAAGGATGTTGGTTGTAAATCTTTTCTTGAAATTCATCGTAGATGTTTTCCTCCGGCGTATCGAGGTACATATTGATTTCATCCTTAATAACTTTCTTTTCTTTTAGTAGTTCATTTTCAGGGAAGGCAGAGTTGAAAGTTATATCGAATAAAATATCCGCTGCTCGTTTGAAATGTTTTTTCTGAACGGTGGCGTAGATTGAGGTGATTTCTTTGGTAGTAAATGCATTTAATTCACCTCCAACTACTTCAAGATGGTTTAAAACGTGTATGGTTTTACGTTTTTGGGTTCCTTTGAACAACATGTGCTCCAAGCAATGAGCAATACCCGGGTGTTGCCCGTCATTCCTGCTTCCCGCATGAATGATGAATCCACAATGGGCTAGAAGTGCCGATGGAGTTTTCAGGTATGCAACCCGAAGTCCATTAGGTAAGGTATGCAACCGATAATCTGAACTGCTCATTTAATGCAAATTTACTTTAGGTAATCCGTATTTTTGTTGTGAAAATGAGAATAAACACTACGGCGGAATTAGTAACGCAATTAAATACAGGACATTACAAGCAAATTGCAATTACAACCCATCATAAACCAGATGGTGATGCTATGGGCTCAACCTTGGGGTTGTGGCATATACTCACTCATCTTGGTCATAATGCGCAAGTTATTACACCCACCGATTATGCTGAATTTCTGGATTGGCTACCGGGTAATAACACGGTTATTAATTTTGAAGAGAAATACAGCGAGGCGGTTACCTATATTGAAAATGCGGACTTGATTTTTTGTTTGGATTTTAACCGTTTATCAAGAATCAATAAACTAGGTGAAATAATTAAAGACAGAGCTCAATTGGGTGGAGCCAAGTTGGTGATGATTGATCATCATTTGGATGCAGAAGATTTTTATAATTATTGCTATTACGATACTACGGCAAGTAGTACATGTGAATTGGTTTTTGAATGGGCCAAAGAATATTTTGGAAGTGAATGTATTTCAAAGGATTCTGTGAATTGTTTGTACACCGGTTTAATGACGGATACCGGTAATTTTCAGCACAACAATACCAAACCACATACCCATCGAATTGCGGCCGAAATGATGGAGTTAGGTGCTGAACATATTCAAATTCATCAAAGAATTTATGATGTTTTTACGTTAAATAGAACCCGATTATTTGGATATTGCATGTATCACAAATTGGAAATTCTAGAAGACTGCCACACTGCATTGATTTATTTGAACAGGGATGAACTTGAACAATTTGATGTGGTAACTGGTGATACCGAAGGATTGGTGAATTTCGGATTGGGTTTAAAAGGCATTGTATTCAGTGTTTTAATCATCGATCGAACAGAACGTGTGAAAATGAGTTTCAGAAGTAAAGGTAAATTTGCAGCGAATGAGTTTGCCGCTAATTATTTTAGTGGAGGAGGTCATTTTAATGCTGCTGGTGGTCAAAGTGAAGATTCTCTGGAGGCCGTAGTGGAAAAATTTAGAACTGAATTGGTAAAGTATAAAGAACAATTAAAACAAATTGCAAATGAACTCTAAATGGTTAGTTAGATCACTCGTCGTATTGGCGATAATATCCTTGGGATTTTTGGGGTACCGTTACTTTTTTGGCTATCAAACCACTGAATCGGGCTTGAAATATCGATTTATTAAAGGCAAGCCTTTGCAATCGGTTCTTTCATCGGACAACTATTGTTTGTTAAATTACATGATAATTGGGCCAGGAAATGATACTATATTTAATTCGTATAGTGCTGACACGTTGGTAGAAGTACCTTATCCTTCGAATGCCAGTAATGAATTAACCGAAGCACTGCAAATGGCATCTGCTGGTAGTAAATTGGAGGTTATCATTCCTACAGATAGCTTAAAAAAGAAGGTGTCAAGCCACTATAAAGTTCAATTACTGCCCGATCATGAGGAAGCACGAGTAGTATTTGAAGTGAATAAAATTATGTCTAGTCAAGACTATTTCAATTACATTTCAGAAAAGGCTTATCAACGCGGATTGGTTGAGCAAAAACTCATTGAACAATATTGTACTGGTAAAGGTTGGATGTTGGATACGGCTACTGGTATTCGATATCGCAGCGTTAATAATGAACAACTATTGGAGTCAAAAACATCGGGTTTAAACTCTGGTGGAGTAAAAACTGAAGGAAGTGTTTCTGACATCAATTCAGGATGGTTATCTAATTTATTTAAGAATGCTCCATTTCATAAAGGTGCATTTAACTTGGAATATGAATTGGTGATGAAGCGTTTAAATGGAGATTTGATCTACGACAGTAAATTGGAAGGTAAAAAATATTTTACCCAATGGGATCAACAAATCAATCCTGTTGTTGCAATGAACGAATTTCCATTTTGGGTGCCGTCAAATACAACCATGGAATTTGTAGTTCCATCTAAATTTGGATTTGGTGCTGCTGGAAGAATTGGTGTACCAGCCTATTCTCCTTTATATGTGAAAATATTCTCGGTTAAGCCAGTTCAAAGATGATTTTGAGCTGTTTACCAAATAGTAACTTGAAATGCGATTAAACATTGCGATTTTTGTGAATTATTAGCATTTAACTTAAAGAATTGACATCCCCCGAAATGAAAAAAAATATATTAATCACTGGTGGTGCGGGTTTTATTGGATCGCACGTAATAAGAAGATTTGTAAATAAATACCCGGAATACCACATAATCAATTTGGATGCCTTAACGTATGCAGGGAATTTAGAGAATTTAACGGATTTGGAAGGGAAGGATAATTATGAATTTCAGAAGATCGATATTACCAACGCACAACAAGTAGAGGCTCTTTTTTCTGCGAAAAAGATTGATTCAGTCATTCATTTGGCAGCAGAAAGTCATGTTGATAGAAGTATTACCAATCCGTTGGAATTTGTAATGACGAATGTGGTGGGAACGGTGATTCTATTGAATACATTTAAATCGTTGGGAAATATAGAGTCAGGTAGATTTTATCATGTAAGTACCGATGAAGTTTATGGCACTTTAGGGGATGATGGGAAGTTTACAGAAACAACGCCTTATTCTCCCAATTCACCTTATAGCGCTAGTAAAGCCAGTTCAGATCACTTTGTCCGCGCTTATGGTGAAACGTATCATTTGCCTTTTGTAATTAGTAATTGCTCAAATAACTACGGTAGTCATCAATTTCCTGAGAAGTTGATTCCGTTGATGATCCATAATATCAAAAATAACAAACCCTTGCCAGTTTACGGAAAAGGTGAAAATGTGCGTGATTGGTTATGGGTAAACGATCATGCTGCTGCAATTGATGTTATTTTCCATGAAGGTAAGCAAGGTGAAACTTACAATATCGGTGGAAATAACGAGTGGAAGAATATTGATTTGGTTAAAAAACTTTGTGAAATTATGGACAGAAAGTTGGGAAGAACGGCAGGTGAATCTGAAAAATTGATTACCTATGTTACTGATAGAGCTGGACATGATTTTAGATATGCCATCGATGCGTCTAAGTTAGAGACTGAGTTGGGATGGTCGCCAAGCGTGAATTTTGATCAGGGTTTTGAAAAAACCATTGATTGGTATTTAGAAAATGAAGAATGGTTGAGTAATGTAACGACTGGAAACTATCAGTCATATTACCAAAAAATGTACGAAAATCGTGAAACTTTATAATACACTTAGTAGATCCGTTGAGGAGTTTACGTCTATCATCCCCCAAAAAGCGGGAATATATGTGTGCGGTCCAACCGTTTATGGTGCACCTCACCTGGGACATGTTCGAGGTCCCATTGTATTCGATGTTTTAAGAAGGCATTTGATACAACAAGGATATCAAGTTCGATTTGTTCGTAATATCACCGATGTGGGTCATTTGGTTGGAGACGGTGATGAAGGTGAAGATAAGTTGCAAAAACAAGCTCGGTTAGAGCAAGTTGAGCCCATGGAAGTGGCACAAACCTACACCGATATGTACAATTCGGTAATGGATCGATTGAATGTGCTACGTCCGAGTATTGAACCTAAGGCAAGTGGTCACATAATTGAGCAAATCGAAATGATTCAAACTATTGTGAATCAAGGGATGGCCTATGAAGTAGATGGATCGGTTTATTTTGATGTAGAGGCTTATAGAAGTGCTTCGAATAACTATGGGGAATTAAGTGGCCGTGTAGTTGAGGATTTAGTTGCCGGTGCTGGAAATCAGAGTCGTGATCTTGAAGGACAATCTGAAAAGAGAAATCCAACTGATTTTGCATTGTGGAAGAAGGCAAGTCCCGAACACATCATGCAGTGGTCTTCTCCTTGGGGGAAGGGATATCCAGGATGGCATATTGAGTGTAGCGCTATGTCGGCCAAGTATTTAGGTGAATTTTTTGATATTCACGGTGGAGGAATGGATTTGTTATTCCCACATCATGAATGTGAAATTGCACAAAGTAAAGCTGCTCATAAACATACACCAGCTAAATACTGGGTTCATCACAATATGATTACCATTAATGGTCAAAAAATGGCCAAAAGTTTGAATAATGGAATCAAAGTAGAGGAATTATTCTCTGGCCAGCATGAATTGTTGAGCCGCGGATTTGGCCCCGCTACGTTACGCTTTTTTGTTTTACAAGCACATTATCGTGGAACATTGGATTTTAGTGAAGAGGCCTTGTTGGCTTCGGATAAAGGTTTAGGAAGATTGTTGGCTGCAGAACAATTGATTGATGGATTAAAAGTTTCAGATAATGGGTCTGTGAAATGTGCGGATTTAGAAAATGCCATATTGGAAGCATTGAATGATGATTTGAATACTCCTATTGTAATTGCTCAATTATTTGAAGCGGCTAGAAGAATCAATCTAGTAAATGACGGAAAAGAGTCGATTGATTTAAAGAACAAAGAAATTTTAAAAGGTTTGTTTGTGAATTATTTCAGAGGCGTTTTGGGAATTCCTTCCAATCAAGATTCTGGTGATGATGGTACTTTGGATTCTGTTTTGAAACTTTTAATTGAGTTGAGATCGGAAGCTAAAACCAATAAGAATTATGCTTTAAGCGATCAAATTAGAAATAAACTGAAAGAATCAGGCATTGAATTGATGGATTCTAAAGAAGGTACTTCTTGGAAGAAGGCTTAATTTCATTTTTACTGAAGCAAAATGCCGGGTCGCTTTACATTTTATACTGATTCTATTAAGGGAAGTTTAGCCGAATTTACCGATGGTGAATTCAATCACATGGTTAAAGTTACCCGTTTCAATTTGGGCGATTCTATTGAGTTTACCAATGGGAAGGGACAGATTTTTAGGGGAAAATTAATCGAGATTAATAAGAAAAATTGTTTCGTAGAAATCCAAGAGACGATTATTCAAAATCCACCTACATTGAGAATTGCTATGGGAATTTTGAAAAATTCTGATCGCATGGAATGGGCAGTGGAGAAATGTACTGAATTGGGTGTGAGAGAATTGATTTTTCTGCACACAAAAAATTCTGAAAGAAGCAAGATTAATTTGGATCGTTTAATTAAAACTGCCATCAGTGCAATTAAGCAATCTCACACATCCTATTTACCGAAAATAGCAGACCAAAATTTCAAAGAATTCATTCAGGGACTTTCAAAATCAAATATATCGGATTTAGGGAATTCGGATTTAAAGCATTCGAATAAATATATTGCTTTTTGTGATATAGATGCTATTAAAGATGCGGGGGTTTCGAAAGGGCAAGTATTTGCGCTTGACGATTTGATATATTGTCCCAAAGAATTGAAGGATAATGATTTAATTTTGATTGGTCCAGAAGGTGATTTTGCAATAGAAGAAGTAATGATTGCTTTGGAGCAAGGGTTTCGATTATTGAATTTGGGAACTAGAATTTTGCGTTCTGAAACGGCGGCGGTAACAGTATGTGCTGTAGCGAATCAGAGTTGAATTTTTTTGATTAGGGATTTTTAATTGGGGTAAGTTTTTGTTTTATCCGTATATAAACGGATATATGTGTCTGATATACAATTGTTAGCGTTGTTTGTGATCAATTTTGTGTAAGACAATTTCGAAACGCGCGAATCGATTTTAAAACAACACAAAAATGAAAAACTTATTAAACTCAGTTAGACTATTTGGGAATGTGGGTAAGGATCCCATTATTACTCAATTTGAAAATGGAAACAAAGTGGCCAAATGGAGTATGGCTACAAACGAAAAAATTAAAAATGCCAAAGGTGAAACCGTCGATGATGTCCAATGGCACAATATGGTTGCTTGGGGCAATGTTGCAACGGTGGTCGAAAAGTTTGTCGCCAAAGGGACTCGTTTATCAATTGAAGGTAAATTGCATTATCGTCAATTTGTGAATAAAGACGGTGAAGAAAAAGAAGTAGCGGAGATTGTAGTAAAGGATGTGCTTTTGGTAGAAAAATCAGGTAACCGAAAAATGTTTTCTGAGTCGGAATCGGAAATGGAAATGGAAGCAGAGGTTGAAACGGCTGAAATGCCATTTTGATTCGTGTACTTTATTGCTGGAAAAATTCCGGTGAACTTAATTTAGGAGGCCATCTCACCATGTGAGGTGGCCTTTTGCAATTATTACAAATTTTAATTGAATAAATAACTTTTTCCGTTTGGGGGAAGGGGGTTCATTTTAGATTCTGATAATCATGGAACAAAAATTACTTAAAACATGCATTGAATGTGATGAGGTGATTCGTGGCAGGACGGATAAACGTTTCTGTTCGGATTCTTGTAGGTCGGCATTTCATAATCGTGATAAATTCCAACTTCCAGCAACCTATAGACTAATAGATCATAGGCTAAAACGGAACAGAAAGATTTTGGAAAAATGCTATAAAATGCTAGAATCAACATCTCCAACTCATGGAATTTTTGAATTAATGGATCCGATTTTGGATAAGAAAAATGTAAAAACCTTGGGATTTGCTTTCGATTATTACACACATAAAGATTGGGTTGATGCCAAAGAATTTACTTTTTGCTATGAATATGGCTATCGATTTACAGAAAATAATGCAATTGTGCTAATTAGAAGGATGCCTTTTGATGGGGACTCCGCTTATTTTGTGTAATTTTGTAGTTTTAATTTACGCCATGAGCAAAAACCAAGAAGAGGGAAACAAATTTAATTTAAATGACCGCAAACCCGTAGGTAAGGATAGAGGCAATAATTCGCCTGATAATAATTCTGAATCACGCGGTTCTGAGAATCGTCGACGTGATGATTCTGGTAGACGGGATTCAGGTTTCTCTCGTGACAGTGGACGTGGTGATAAGCGCGAAGGATTTGGAGGCGGTAGAGATCGTAAGCCAGGTGGATTCGGCGGGGATAGAGATCGCAGAGAAGGTGGATTTAATCGTGGCGAGAAGCGCGAAGGCTTTGGTGGTGATCGTGAACGTAGAACCGGAGGCTTTGGTGGCGATAGAGACCGTAGATCTGGCGGGTTTGGTGGAGATAGAGATCGTAAGCCAGGTGGATTCGGAGGAGATAGAGATCGCAGAGAAGGTGGATTTAATCGTGGCGAAAAGCGCGAAGGCTTCGGTGGTGATCGTGAGCGCAGAGGCGGTTCGGGCGATAGAGACCGTAGATCTGGCGGATTTGGTGGAGATAGAGATCGTAAACCAGGTGGATTCGGCGGGGATAGAGATCGCAGAGACGGCGGATTTAATCGTGGCGAAAAGCGCGAAGGCTTTGGAGGTGACAGAGATCGAAAACCAGGTGGCTTCGGTGGTGATCGTGAGCGCAGAGGCGGTTCGGGCGATAGAGACCGTAGATCTGGCGGGTTTGGTGGAGATAGAGATCGTAAACCAGGTGGATTCGGCGGGGATAGAGATCGCAGAGAGAACTCTGGCGATAGAGCGTACTCTAAAGATTTTAAAAAAATCAAGGGTAAAACTTTTGATACTAAAAACCCTTATGCTGAATCGGATTCCAATAGTTCGAACGAACGTTCTAAACCGAGAAAAGTTAAGAGGGAGCGAATTGAATCAAAAAGCGTAAAAGCAGGATTCGGATATAAGGGAGCTAACCGTGATCTACAAAAACATGGTGAAGGACTTCAAAAAGGCAGTAGATTATTACAAGAAGAGATTCGTTTGAATAGATATATTTCGAATTCTGGAATGTGTAGTCGTAGAGAAGCAGATGCGTTAATTGCTCAAGGATTGGTTCAGGTAAATGGTAATGCTGTTACTGAGTTGGGAACTAAAGTAGGCCCAAAGGATGTGGTAAAGGTTGACGGCAGAAGAATTATGCCTGAAAAGCCAGTTTATATATTGTTGAATAAACCAAAAGGGTATATTACTACAACAGAAGATCCAGATGGTCGTAAGACGGTTATGGACTTGATTGACTTGCCTGGTAAAGAACGAATTTACCCAGTGGGAAGATTAGATCGAAATACTACCGGTGTTTTACTCCTAACAAATGATGGGGAATTCGCTCAGAAAATGACTCATCCTAGCTTTGAAATCAAGAAAATTTATCGTGCTAAATTAGATAGAAAACCTTCTAAGGAAAATATGTTGGCTTGGGTAGAAGGTATAGATTTGGAGGATGGATTTATGAACTTTGAACAAGTTGGATTCGTTGACGAAAATGATCCATCGATTTTGGGTGTTGAAATTCATTCGGGAAGAAATCGTATTGTTCGTAGAATGTTTGAGCATTTCAAATATGAAGTCGAAGCATTGGATCGCGTTCTAATTGGAGAATTTGATAAGCTGAAGTTAGGTCGTGGTAAATGGCGCTTCTTATCAGATAAAGAAGTTGCATATGTTGAACGCTTAAAGCGTCAAAAGCCTAAAAAAATTGAACCAAGAAAAGTGATTGATCCAGATAAAATGGATTTTAGCTTTGGTTCAATGGATTTCTCAGAAGAGTAAAATTTCTCGAAATTTCAATCAATTCCGAGGTTTAGACGTAACTTTGTTACGTGAATATTTTACTGTTAGGATCAGGGGGTAGAGAACATGCTTATTCTTATTTTATAAGTCAAAGTTCTTTACTTAATAAACTTTTTATAGCACCAGGTAACGCAGGAACTGCATTAGTTGGGGAGAATGTCGAATTAAACCCACTTAATTTTACGGATGTTTGGAATTTTTGCATTGAGCAAAAAATAGATTTATTGGTTCCAGGAAATGAAGATCCCCTTTGTGCAGGTATAACCGACTTCATTCAACAAAAAAATGATGAATTAGGAATTAAAAAAGTCGTTGTTGCCGGTCCAGATATGTACTGCTCTCAACTAGAGGGAAGTAAAGACTTCGCTAAAGAATTCATGATTGAGCATAATATTCCTACTGCAAAATATCAAACCTTCAATGAGCAAAATATAGCGGATTCTAATGCTTTTTTAAATTCTTTAGAACCTCCTTATGTGTTGAAAGCCGATGGTTTAGCCGCAGGTAAGGGAGTTATTATCACAGAAGATCTGCAAGAGGCAAAAGATGTACTCAACGAAATGATAGTTGGGAAAATGTTTGGACAATCCTCCAGTAAAGTAGTTGTAGAAGAATTTTTAAAAGGAATAGAAATTTCTGTTTTTGCCGTATCAGATGGAGAAGATTATAAAATCTTAGGTTCGGCGAAAGATTACAAACGGATATTTGATTCAGATCAAGGTCCGAATACGGGTGGTATGGGAGCTATTAGCCCAGTGCCGTTTGCTGATGCCGCATTCATGAAAAAAGTGGAAGATGAAATAATTCGACCCACTTTTGATGGGTTGGCTGAAAAAGGTCATCCATACAAAGGTTTTTTGTTTTTGGGGTTAATGAACGTCAATGGCGATCCCAAAGTTATTGAATACAATGTAAGAATGGGCGACCCAGAAACTGAAGCTATTTTTCCGCGTTTGGAATGTGACATGATTGAATTGTTATTGTCGATCGCAAAAGGTGGGATTAGCGAAATTGATTTTGAATTGAAATCAGAAACTGCCGCAACTATTTTCTCTGTTGCAGCTGGATATCCTTCAACAGTGGAAAAGGGCCACGAAATACACTTTGAAACATCAAAAATTGCTGGTAAAGTACCTGATATCGATGGTTATATTTTTCATGCTGGTACCAAGTTTGTTGATCAGAAAGTTGTTACAAATGGGGGGCGCGTAATCGCGGTCACTTGCTTGGGTGATTCCATCGAAACAGCAACCCAAAGTGCTTTTGAATTACTTAGCAAAATCCAGTTTGAAGGTAAATTTAACCGCACGGATATTGGAAAAGATTTGTTGAAATTTGTAAATTAGAACGGAGAAAGTAGCTATGAATAAAGACCGAATTAATAATATGAAACCCAAAGCAAGAGTATTGATCAATTTATTCCTTAGGGGATTATTAGTGGTTTTGCCATTAGCGCTTACAATTATCATCCTGATTTGGATTTTAGGAATATTAACCGATTTGTTGCATCTCAATGATTTGTCATTTATAGAGATTGTTATTTATTTGGTTTCCGGATTAATAGCAATCACTTTAATTGGGCGTTTTACTCAAGGTGTAGTTGCGCAACAAGTTTTAGAATTTCTAGAAGGTATTATTGAAAAGGCTCCAGGATTGTCTTGGATATTTGGAACCACCAAGGATATGACCGAAGCTTTTGTTGGAGACAATAGGAAGTTTACCAAACCGGTTAGAATTAAAGTTACTGAAACCACTTGGAGATTGGGTTTTTTAACAGACGAAGATCTAGAAGAATTAGGTCTACCCGGGTTTTGTTCTGTCTATTTACCTATGAGTTATTCTATTGCGGGGGAAGTTCTTGTGGTCGAGAAAAAAAATATTGAGAGAATCAATGTTGATCCTAGTGTTTTGACCAAGTTCTTGATTAGCGGTGGGGTAACGGAAATAAAATAGACAACAATTGCGTTTCGGGAGAATCCTTTTGTGTAAAAAAAAATGTACGCGTTCATACTGAAACTGATATTTTGGGGATAATTATTGATCCCTTGCTAAACTATTATATCTAGATTAATCGTTAATTCGCATAGATATGTTATTCTTAACTTTATTACAAGCATCAAATGCTGTAGCAGATACCGCAAATAAGGCGGCTGCAGCAGGAGCAACAGAACACGTTTCTGCACCCGTATTGGAAATTATGACCAAAGGAGGTGTAGTAATGGCATTATTGGCATTTTCTTTGCTTTTGGCCATATATTTTATTGTTGAACGCTACATTTACGTGAATAAAAGAGCGGCAATTGACAATAATCTAATCAACGTAGTTAAAGATAGCTTGAAAGAAAATCGTCCGGATTCTGCTTTGGCTTATTGCGACAGAACACCTACAGCACAAGCACAGGTTATTGCTACGGGTTTGAGATTTTTGGGCAGTAATATGCGTGAAATTGAAAGCGCGATGGAAACGAAGGCTTCTGTTGAATTAAGCGCCATGGAAAGCAACTTGCATTACCTTAGTTTGATTGCACGTATTGCACCAATGTTGGGATTCGTAGGAACCATTTGGGGGGTTATTAATATCTTCTATTCCATCTCAACTACCAATGATTTAAGTATTGGCGCAATTTCCGGTGGTCTATACACCAAAATGGTAGCAAGTTTTGCGGGTCTTTTGGTTGGTATAATTGCATTTTTGGGATATCAATTGTTCGTTAGAAAAATTGATCGTTTTGCAGAAAGGTTACAAGAGCAAAGCTTGAATTTGATGGAAATTCTAGTAAAATCTCATTTGTAATCTTCTAACTGAAACTACTATGAAATTAAGAAGGCGACACAGAGAGGAAGCAGAAGTAGAATCTTCCGCTCTGAACGACATCATGTTTTTCTTGCTATTATTCTTTCTAATAGCAAGTACATTGGCAAACCCCAATGTTATTAAAATCATGCTTCCCAAAGCCAAAACAACATCTACTGTTCAAACTAAACCATTTATTTTAACTGTTAAGTTTGATGAGAACGATGCTACTAAATCACAGATTTTCTATTTTGTTGGAAACGAAAAGGATCCAGTTTCACTAGAAACACTGCAAGAACGTTTAATCAAAAGTCGCGATGAATTCTATGATCCTGAAAATCCTGAAAATCGTTTGAATGTAGTACTGCGTTTGGATCGTAATCTTACCGTTCAACAAATGGTAGATGTCATGGAAATTGGTGCCAATTTGGGAATTAGAATGGTATTAGCTACCGATAAATCTAGAAGTTAATAGGTTATCTTACAGGTTAACCATTTCTAAAATCATTTTTGATTTTACTTGAAAAATTTTTCGGATTGAAACTTTGAATTTTCATTTGAAGTTTGATTCATCACTTAAAAGTTGATTTTGCAATCCATTCAACTGAATTGGACTTCAAGCATCGTCAACAAACCATCAATAGGTGTAATGTCCAATTATATACTTGAAATATAACCCTGTTGAAAAGGCAAATTGGCTACGATCAATAATGTAAATGGGTTCTACTCTAAAATCAATAATAGATGGACTATTGGGAATTTGTTTTGAGTAAACAAATCGCGTTTGAATCATTTGTCTACGATGAGTGCGATTATCATTGATTGCAACATATTCATTGGAGAATAATTTCGCACCCAATGGACTCGAATAATTGTAGCTATTGAAATAAGTAAATACCATACCAAAGTGATTGTTTAAGTGGATGGCTGTGTTACTAATAATGGCATGGCCATTTTTTAGTGTTTTTAAAGATTCAGGAGAAATGTCATTTGCACCTAAGTATAAAATTTCTGAATTCCAATAATTTCGCTTTGAAGTGTATTTCAATCCCATCGCATAATTAAATAAAGTGCTTATGGGTTTACCAACCGCTAGTGCTTCGCCACCTTGATGATAAACCATGGACTGAATTGGAACAGATACTCTTCCTGAGTTATGTAGTTTTGCTGGAATAATTTGGTAATTAAACCGATTACCAAAGGCGATTATTTCTTGTTGGGATGTTTTCCTGATGGCTAATTGTCTGAATTCCAACCAGCTATTCAAATCCACTCGTTTTGAAGACCTATGATATTCGAGGCCATATTCAACAGGTCGGGTGAACGTATATTCGTAGTTGTAAATTGCTTCAAGCAATCGGTGATTGGTATTGGAATTGAGACTCCCGAATGTAAAATATGATTTTTTAAAGAAATACTGAATATTCATTAGTGGGAATATCTGAATTTGATTACCTCCATAAGAGTAATTCAACAAAACTCCCAAATTCATTCTGGATTGTATAACTTTTTCTTTTTTTAAATTCTTTTGTTCTCTAAAGTATCGTTCTCTATGTTTCAGATTCACATTGTTTAATCCAAGTATTAATTGAGTTCCTAAGAAGGTTTCACCAGGATTGTGAAATTCACTGTATTCATTGTTTTTGAAATAGTTTAGCGAGGTTAAGCCGATTGCATTTTTGCTAACAATAGGAATGGGATCCGTCAGTTGTGATAGCATGGATTCAGATCCCCTAAAACGTTTGGAATTAAACATCCAAGGAGAATATATATCTGAAACTCGAACTCGGGTTTGGCTATCTGGATTAACAGCCGGTATTTCGATAGCCGTTGTTAAGGGTGAATTGAAAATGTTATTTTCCAGTTGCGCATTAACATCCCCAGAAAAAAGGCTAAAAATGGAAAGGAGTATAGTCGAAATGGAGATTTTACTGCTATTATGGGTGAGGAAACCATATTTAATTATTGAATTAAAGCTTGATATCCTTGAGAAATGTGAATGATTTAACCCGGAAAGTTTACAGGAAATAATATTATTCAAAAACTGAAATTGAATTAGTAAAGTGTGTATGATTTGTTTAATCATGATTAGAAACCACGTAATTTTCTGAATTGATTCCGTGAATCTACAATAAAAATGCTATTGGTGTGTTTTTCAATGAGGTTTTGATATGCTTCTTTCGCCTTCTCAGAATTGTTGAGCTTGAATTGATAAAGTTGTCCTAGATAATAATACGCGTTATCCGATAGAATATCGTTCGGATATGCTCCGATGAGCGTGTTGTATAAATCTTTTGCACGTTCAAAATCACCTTGGGTTTCAGCAATTTTGGCTTTAAGGTAGAGGACATCATCGCCCAAGGAATGAGATGGGAATTGTACAGTAATTAAATTGGCATAATGCAATGCACTATCAAAGAGCATCATTTTTTGGTACAATTTGGCTTTTGAAAAGTAGTTCATAGCGGTATAATTGCTGTCTACGCCTAAATTGTCAGTGATGCAGAGTGAAAGTTCCATTGCGTCATTTGAAATGATTCTTGATGTGGCTCCTTTCAATACGTCGAGTTGCATATTAGCCCATTCGTAATCGCCCCTGTAAAAGGATAGTTCAGCTCGTTTGAATTTGGCTAATTGCCCTAAATTGTCTTCGGTGAAGGATTTCTCGACTTGTGCCAACAGGAGCTCGCTCTGCCAAACATCTCCAGCTATAGTTAGAACATCAGCCAAAGCAATTTTTGCTTGTGCTAAAGTGGATTTTTGAAGGTATTTGGATTCAACAAACGGCTCTAATACCCAAATTGCAGAATCGCTTTGGTTTAATTTCTGAACATAGATGTCACTTAAAATTTCAGCAACGGGCAATGCGTCATTGATTGGTCCATTATCGGCAATAAATTTTTTACACGATTTGATTAATTGATTCCAGTCGTTTTCGGGTTTTGGTGATTGTTTAAAGCGGCTATATTGGCTTTGTAACAGAAAAGTTTGGGAACGTGAAAAATCGTTTCCGTTTTCACCCAGACTGGTGCAGTAGTTGAAACATTTTTCAGCAGTTTCAAAAGCTTGATTTGAAAAACAAAGAATTCCTACATCAAAAACTCTGCGTCCGTCTTCTTTTAATCGTTTATCTAGGGAACGAGCATAAATAAATGCTTTTTCCCAATCTTGTAGATTGATAAATGTCCATTTCAACCATTCTGCCAGCGCGGGAACATTGGGATATTGTTGGATTTTTACCATCAATAGCTGTTGTAACGATAAGATATCAGTGCTGTCGGTGATATAGGTATCGAAGATTTGCTTCAATTGTTCATAGCGGATATTGGAACTAACCATTAAGTCGAGATAGCGCTCGAGAGCTTTTAATCGATTTCCATTTTCGAGGTAAAGTAAGGCTATCTCATTGGATATTTGTGGGTTGTCGCCAAAAACATCTTCTGCTTGTTGCAGAATAAGAATGGATTTATCAGGGAGATTTCGATATTTGAATAAATCAGAAGCTAAAAGGGAAATATTTATATTGCCTTTGGATTTATCCAGTATAAATGCAAAGAGCTTCTCACTTTCGGATTTGGTTTCAGGTTTTAATTGTAAAATCCAGCATTCATCAACAAGAAATTGAATCGGATTATTACTTTTCCTTCCAACCTTTTTGATATGTTTGATTGCTTTTTTGTGTTCATTTAATTGAATCAGACTCTGAATATAATTTTCATAATACTCTTGATTTTGAGGTGATTTTTCCACCAAATCCTCATAAATTAAGACTGCTTTATCATACGATTTGTCTTCAAATAACTGTCGAGCTAATTGATCATTGGTTTGTGCAAAAGCTGAGATTCCCCCGAGGAAAAAAATGAAGAAAAACCATATCAATCGCGGTAAAATCATAGTCTAAGACTTAAATTGCTTTAATTTCCGAAGTTACTCAGTATCAGAGAAAAAGTCGCCAGGCTCTAGCTGTTTTTCTACCATTTTTTTATAAACCCCGTTTTCTAAATGGGTTAATTCAGTGTGGTTACCCGCTTCGATAATTTTTCCTGACTTCATAACCAATATGTTATCTGCGTTTCTGATGGTGCTTAAACGATGGGCAATAACCAGGGAAGTGCGATTTTGCATTAATTTTTGAAGTGCTTTTTGGACTTCAAATTCGCTTTCGGAATCCAAAGCGGAGGTGGCTTCGTCTAAGATAAGAAACTGTGGATTTCTCAAAATGGCGCGTGCAATTGCGATACGTTGTTTTTGGCCGCCAGAAAGTTTCATGCCACGATCGCCCACTTCAGTATTAAATCCTTCTGGGAAATCATTTATAAAGTCCCAACAATATGCATCTTTGGCTGCTTGATGAATCTGTTCAATTGTTGCTTGGGGATTTCCATAAGCGATATTTTCTTGAATTGTTCCACCAAAAAGAATGACTTCCTGAGGCACTAGTGCAAATTGCGAACGATAATCATGCAAGTTGAAGTTCGATACATCAATATCATTAAGTGTTATCATTCCTTTTTGAGGTTGATAAAACTGATACAACAATGCTGTTATGGTGGTTTTTCCAGAGCCACTTGGACCCACTAGCGCCGTAGTAGTTCCAGTTTTGAGTGAAAAACTTATATCTTTTATAATGGCATTATTAGGACGAGAAGGGTATGCGAATTCCACATTTTTAAGAGTCAGCTGGGCGTTTTTGGGGATGTTTTGGTTAGCTGAATTACCTTCCAAAGGGGAATCAATAATGTCTAATACTCGATCAATAGCGCCGAGTGTTTTTTGGATTTGAACAAATTGTTCCGCTAAACCACCAATACTTGCTCCAACAAAAGCAGTTAATAGCATAAAATTGAATAATTCACCAACACCTAACTCTCCTTTTTGAACCATTCCTAGTCCCATAAAAATTAGCCAAACAATAGCACCAAAAAGGCAAATAATGATAAACGAAGAGAATGCGCCTCTCCAATACCCACGTTTGATACTTTCACTTTGCAAGAAATCCGCATTTTCAACGTAGCGATTTAATTCATATTCTTCATTAGTGAATGCCTTAACATTTACAATACCCGAAGTGGTTTCTTCTACGATAATGCTATTTTTTGCCGTTATATCTTGAACTTCTTTAGAAATACTACGTATAAATTTCCCAAAGAAAAGAGCAATTACAATGATTACGGGAATAGTAGCTAACATATATAATGCTAGTTCTTTAGAAGTAATAAATATGAGAACAACACCACCAATTCCTACCAGAATTTGTCTTAAAAACATGGCAAGATTGGTTGTAAAAGTATCTTGTATTTGTGCAATATCAGAACTAAATCGGGAGAGGATTTCACCAACGCGGTTGGTGTGAAAAAAATCGAGTTTTTGATTAATTACTGATTTATAGAGGTCTTTCCGAATGGAAAAAGTCATGTTTTCGGTAACCTTTACGTACAGCACTATGCGCAGGAAACTGAACAAGGCTTGAACGGCAAATAGGTAGATGAAATAAAAAGCAATTTCTCTAAGTTTGGATGAATTTGGGGCTGTGGAAATACCGGATTTATCGTAAACGAAAACTCCATCCATCATGTTTCCAATAAGCTTAGGGAACATAATAGATGCACCAGCAGAAATAGCCAGAAATAAAGTTCCGAGAGCGAAAAGCCATCTGTTTCGTTTTGACATATAACGGAATAATCTCAATGATTTTTTAAGATTATCCTTTGATAATTTGGCCTTAGGAATATCTGGGTTTTCTGTAATTTGATTGCGGCGCGCCATAGTTGTGAAAAATGCAAAACAAAGGTCGTATAAAACATAAATAAAATTGGGGGAGATGGTGTATTTAATTGTATTTGGACAAAAAAATTCGACGAAATGAGTCTAATAACAACCATAAAGCATCAGTTCCAGGTAAATGTGGTTCTTCAGGAATTATTGGATTTAATCTTTCCCCGGCATTGCGTGGTTTGTGGAAATACGTTGTGGGGGAAGTATGAAGTTCACTTATGTGTTCATTGTTTTTATGATTTACCGCTTTTGGATATACGCGATACCTCGATGAATAATGCGTTGGGTAAGCTCTTTTGGGGACGATGTAATTTTGAATACTGTTGGGGTTGGATGGAATATCGCAGTGGGAGTAAAACATCTAAGATTATCAAGGAGTTAAAGTATAAAGGGAATCCTGAAATTGCCCAATTTTTAGGCACGCTTATAGGCGAGAATTTGTTGGAGCAAGAACAGTTGAAACGACACGAGGTTATTTTAATTCCCGTTCCAATATCCCCCGAAAAAAGAAAAAAAAGAGGTTACAATCAAACAGAAGAGATTGCAAAGGGTATTGCAAAGGTGAGTGGATTTTTGGTAGAAGATCAATTTTTGGTCAGAAATATCATGCGTGATTCACAAACGAGAATGAATCGAGTGTCGCGGTTTGAAAATATGCAAGGGGTTTTTAACATAAACGCTGGAATTTTAAATGAATTAATTCAATCAAAATTCACAAACGTGAATGCTTCTATATTGTTATTAATTGTTGATGATATCGTTACGACAGGAGCTACAATAGAGACGTGTTACCGCGCAATTGCAGATAATTTGAAAGTAAAAATTGGGGTATGCTCATTGGGCTTAACAAACAAGTAGTAATTTGAATAGGTAAAATGACTATTTTTGTTGTAAACTATCTTCATTATGACGAAAAGATACTATTTAATTATGTTGTTGCTATTGACTACTGTTTTTCAAAAGTCATTCGCACAACGAACCTCACAAAACGTGATGGGAGTAATGGTGCCGAAATACATGGCAAGCGGCGCAAGCAATGGACGGGGAGTAACTTATGCTCGTTTAAGAATTATGAATTTGATGCCAAATTCTTCATACAAGTACATTATTCGTGCTTGTAGTTTACAAGAAATGACATCAACAGCATTAACTCCAGGAGCAGGAAATGGAATGTATGTAAAGGCAAACGGCAAACAACACTACATCACCAGTCCTTCTTTTACTACAACTGAGCACGATACAATCACTGCTTCCATGACTGGAGACTATGAAGGTTGGTTCGCGATTGTTGGTACTGGCTCTGGTCGTTTTACGGCTGGAAACAATTTGTATTTGTCCTTAACTTTTATGGGAATTCAATCTAACGATACTTTGAAGTATTACTGTGAAGATTCATTGAAAGTTATTAACTATGGAACTACTACTGGAAGTAATTCCGGTACAGGTATTTGGGGTAAATCATTTGGAGATACTGCGAATTTTGTAGCGTTATATGAAAGCTCAAATGCACAAGGCAGACCGTTGACTATTGCAAGTATTCAAGGCGATGTGCATACCGGTGCAACCTATGTAATTTCTACTACATCAACGGTTCCTACTTGGTTTAGAGATTCTGTTTTCGGTAAAACAGGTAGATGGGGAAGTTTTGTTCCAAATGATTTAGATTCAGGTGTTCGTTCCGTTGTTCAAATCAACTCGAAATCAGGCTTAGTTGTTTATAATAACATTGACAAAGACGGTGTTTGGGGTCCAACCAATTTAAATACTGTAAAACCAACTGGTGGAATGAGTAGTCCTTTGAAATTCAATGGATTTGACGCTCCTTTGGTTCAACCTGAGGTACAGTTTTGGAAACGTAATTCAACTACCAATGAAGGTTCTGGAAAAGTTGAGTTATATGTTAGCAGAAAATACAGCAATTCTGAAGATCAATCTGTTCGTTTAACAGTGAGCGGTGGAACTGCAACCGGATCTGGAACGGATTACACGCTGTCATTACCTAAAACAATTACATTTAAACCTGGTTATGATGCAAACGATACAACGGTTATTTCATTAACTGACGATAATATTTCTGAAGGAACTGAGTCAATTTTCTTTAAGTTGGATCAGGCATCTAATTGTAAATTAGGTACTGAAACATCTCACGGTATTGATATTTTAGATAACGATGATGCTTATGTATCTGTAAAAGCGAGAGAAGTTAAAGTGAGCGAAGGTGCTTCAAAAGTGGGTATCGAAATTAAAATTGATCGCGCAGTTACTACTCAAAGTAAGATTCGTTTGATGGTGAAATCAAAGGGTGATAGTACATTGATTCCTTCTGAATTCTCATTGAGCCAAACATACAATGATACCACATTCTCATTTGGTAAATCAACAGGTGCTGATTCTGTTACCATTTTTGCAAAAGTGGGTGATGATGTAAAAGCGGATCCAGATGATACGATTAATTTGGTTATTCGTAAAGTTTCTGGAGATGGTATCATTCGTGACTCGTTGATTCGTGTAGTTATTCTTGACAACGATGGTCCAAGCACCATTCAAATGATTGGTAAATCAATAAATGTTAACGAAACAGGTAAGTCAGTTGATGTTCGTGTTCGTGTTGTAAGTAGAAAAGATGCTGGTGGAGATTTTGCTCTTAGATTGTACACTTCTGAAAGCTCAGCAAAAGAAGGTTTAGATTTTACATTTAATCCGACTTCACAATTAAAGACTATTTCTAATACTACTCCTGATACCATCGTATTCAATGTGCCAATTAAGGATGATGCTATTTTTGAAGGTAATGAGCGTATTAAATTTGGATTGATAAATGTTTCAAACGTCATTATTTTACAACCGGATTCATTTATTGTTAATATCATTGATGATGATTTGCCTATTTACACTATTGGTAAAATCAATAAACAAACAAAGAGCGATGGAACTGTAGATTCTTCTGGGGTTCGTTGCCGAGTATTCGGAGTTGTTTATGGTGTAAATACACGCAGTACAGGATTGGGCTTTACAGTTAGAGACCAAACAGGTGGTATTGGCGTGTTTTCATCTACAAAAACATATGGATATGCCGTAAATGAAGGTGATTCTGTAATGATTCAAGGAAGAGTTTCACAATTCCAAGGAAGTGCACAAATGGATAATTTGGATACTATTGTTTGGATTAGTTCAAATTCTAAATTGAAGTCTCCTGTGGTATTGAATTCGAAGATCGGCGAGTCTCATGAGTCAGATTTAGTTCAATTACGTCGTGTGAAATTAGTAGATGCAGCAGAGTGGCCAGAAACTGCTTTGAATGCAAATGGTTTTAAATATGTTCGTGTAATCAGCACAGATGGTCGTGTTGACACATTGAATATTGATGCAGAAACAAATATCGATGGAACAACCGCTCCAACAGGTTATTTCAATGTAACAGGTATGGGAATTCAGTTTGATAATAAAGCGCCTTACTTTGAAAAGTATTATTTAGCACCTCGTTCATTGAGCGATTTTGCTGCAGCTTCATTGCCAACTATTAAGTTCTCTAAATCTACTGACGAAATCACTGAATTAGCAGATTCGTTCACAATGGAATTGAATATTCTTCCTACTGACGAGAATTTCAATGTGGATATTGTTTGTATCGGCGGTACTGCAGTTTCTCCTACAGATTATGATTACGTTACTCGTACCCTAGCTGTTAAGAAAAACAATAACTATTACGCAATTAAGGCAAATATTTCTGATGATGCAGTTTACGATGGCGACAAGACATTGGTTTTTGCATTGAGAAATCTTGACGGTCCTGGCTTAATTGGAAAAGATTCTGTTATCACAGTTACAATTAAAGATAACGAAGTGAATAGTGTTAATTCTTTTGCTGTAGCTGGAATTCGTTGTTTCCCTAATCCAAGTACTGGATTATTTACCATTGAATCAAAGAAAATGATCAGTGACTTGAGCGTTATAGATTTAAGCGGTCGAGTAGTGAATCAAATCAAAACACAATTGGATTGTGGCATGAATGGAAATATGAATGTTTACTCGGTTGATTTAACAGGTATGTCAGGTGTATTTATCATTTCTACCAAAGTTGAAAATAACGTTTACACTCAGAAAGTAATGGTTAAATAAGATCATTCAATTTAATACATAAAAAAGGGGGGTAGTTGAAAAACTATCCCCCTTTTTTTGGGTATTACTATTAATTTTGGATCTTCCTTTTATTTTAGCATTACTTTTTATTTTGTTACTTCTTTTAATTCTGCTACATTTTGATTGTGTGGATTCAAATGAGTAATTAGTAACTTTGTTCAGATTTGAAAGCAGTATTAAAATTTTTGAAATATGCCTCTGATTACAAGGGGTTAATTTTCGGCAACTTCCTATTTAATTTATTTTACATTGTATTTCAACTGGTGTCATTATTAATGATAATGCCAGTGTTGCGATTTCTATTTTCCAAAGATCAGGATGCAACCAAGTTGAAATCAGGTTCACACGGAGTCGGAGAATGGTTTTCTTCCGTGTATGATTCGTTCTTGAATTGGTTTGCTAGTTTGGCTTTAGGTGAACCCTATAAGGCTTTGGCTTATCTAAGTATTGGACTCGTTGTAATAACCGTTTTTAAGAATATTTCGCGTTTCACCGCGATGAATTTTATGGTGCTAATTCGAAATAGAAGTGTTCGGAAAATGCGATTGGATATTTACGAAAAGTGCTTGAAGCTCCCAATCGCATTTTTTAATAATGAGCGAAAAGGAGATTTAATTTCTCGTATGAGTAATGATATCAAAGAAATTGAATTTGCCCTTATGGTTTCATTGGAAGCGCTGTATTTTCAACCTTTGAATATTATTATTTTCATGGTGGCTTTAGTAGTATTATCTCTAAAACTCACCTTGTATATACTTTTGTTTCTTCCTATTACAGCTTTAATTATTGGATTAATCGGAAGGTCATTGCGAAGAAAATCCTCAAAAAATCAACAGTTACTGGGTAAGGTTATGAGTTCGTTTGAGGAAACTTTGGGCGGTATTAGAATAATAAAATCATTTAACGCATCCGAGTTTTTTTACAAACGTTATAGTCAACAGGATCAAGAATATACCAAGAATAATATTTCTGTGCAAAGAAGATACGATCTTTCTTCGCCGATCTCTGAGACTATAGGAATTTCCGTATCTGCAGTTCTTTTGTGGTTGGGCGGGAGTATGGTTTTTAGAAATGAATTAGATCCCGAGTTTTTCTTGACGTATTTTGCTATTTTTAGCCAGTTAATTCCACCATTCAAAGCATTTTCAAACGCTCTCTATGCTGCTCAAAAAGGTATGGCAAGTTTAGAACGTATTCAGGAGTTAGTTACTGCACCCGTTATGGTTGAGGAACCAGCTAATCCAGTTTCAATCCAATTCAACGATTCCATTAAATTTAATCATGTTGATTTTCATTACAATTCAGGAATTTCCGTCTTAGATAATATTCATATTGAAATTAGAAAAGGTGAAATGATTGCCTTAGTTGGTCCTTCTGGTGCGGGAAAAACTACCATTACAGATCTTCTAGCGCGATTTTATGATGTTTCCAAGGGAAGTATTACGATCGATGGAATTGATATTCGACAGTTCAAACAAGAGGATCTCCGATCATTAATTGGAGTGGTGAGCCAAGAAAGTATTCTTTTTAACGATTCAGTAAGAAATAATGTTGCTTTGGGATTGCCTCATGTGAGTATGGATGATATAATAGCCGCTTGTAAGGCCGCTCACGCTCATGATTTTATACAAGCTATGGAGAATGGGTATGAAGCAGAAATTGGAGAGCGTGGAGGCAAATTGTCGGGTGGTCAGAAACAACGTTTATCTATCGCACGAGCATTGTTGAAGAATCCTGAAATCTTGATTTTGGATGAAGCCACTTCAGCGTTAGATAGTCAAAGCGAGAAGGCCGTTCAAGCCGCTTTGGAAACGTTAATGTCAAATAGAACAAGTTTGGTAATTGCTCATCGATTGAGCACTGTAATTCATGCAGATCGCATTATTGTATTAGATAGAGGAAGAGTAGTTGAATTAGGAAATCACAAAGAGCTGTTAGCTCAAAAAGGATTGTACTACAATCTAATTCAATTACAGGAATTGGGATAATTTGCAAATTGCTCTGCATAAAAAAAGGATGTTCCACTGAACATCCTTTTTTTATGTTTTACTTTCTTCAAGAACCCTGATTTAATAAACTAAATAATTTAAATTATTTTTAATCAATCTATTAGTTTTATTCTTCGTTTTTCTTTTCAGAGTCCGAAGGAGTTGAGTTGTCTAAATGGTCAGATGAATATGGCTTCGATTCTGAAGAGTTATCGTTGAAATCATTCGTGTCTACTTCGTAATCTTCTTGATTTGCATTAACGGAAGTTTCTTCATTATTTGAAGCAGAAACAATGGTAGATTCCGTTGATGTAATGGTACTGTTCTCAGCAGTTTCAGAAATCGATCTGCGTTGATTCAATTCTGCAACTTGTTGTTCCACTTCACTTTCTTCAAATGGTCGATTTCCAATCAATCGTTCAATATCTGTTTTGAAAATAATTTCTTTACTCAAAAGTTCAAGGGCAATGGTTTCTACCTGAGCTTTTTTCTCAGTAAGTAATTGGATGGTTCTTTGATAGGCAGAATCGATCATTGATCGAACTTCTTTATCAATCATTTCAGCAGTGGTTTCAGAATAGGGTCTTTGGTATCCATATTCGCCTGTAGGATCATTGTAGCTAACTTGTCCTACTTTATCGCTCATACCGTAAATTGTTACCATGCTGTAAGCCAACTTAGTAATTCTTTCTAAGTCGTTTTGAGCACCTGTTGATATTTTGCCGAAGAAGATTTGTTCAGCTGCTCTACCACCAAGTGTCATGCACATGGAGTCTAGAAGCTGTTCTGTACGATACAAATATTGTTCTTTCGGTAAGTATTGAGCATATCCTAATGCTGCAACACCTCTTGGTACAATGGACACCTTTAACAAGGGGTCAGCAAATTCCAAGAACCAACCAGCAACTGCGTGACCAGCTTCATGGTATGCAACGATTTTCTTTTCTTCAGGGGAAATGATTTTGTTTTTCTTTTCAAGACCACCAATAACACGATCGATTGCATCTTGGAAATCTTTCATTTCAACCAAGGATTTATTTCTTCGCGCGGCAATTAATGCAGCCTCATTACAAACATTGGCAATTTCAGCACCTGCAAAACCTGGAGTTTGAAGTGCAAGTTTATGAGCGTCAACATCTGGGCTTAATTTGGTCAAAGGACGCAAGTGAACACCAAATATTTGTTCGCGACCAACAATATCGGGACGATCTACTGAAATTTGACGATCGAATCTACCTGGTCGCATAAGGGCACTATCCAAAATGTCGGCACGATTGGTTGCTGCCAAAATGATTACTCCAGAGTCCGTTCCGAATCCGTCCATTTCAGCTAATAGCTGATTCAAGGTGTTCTCGCGTTCGTCGTTTGAGCTTTGAACCAAATTTTTGCCTCTAGCACGTCCGATAGCATCAATCTCATCGATAAAGATGATAGCAGGAGCTTTTTCTTTTGCTTGTTTGAATAAATCACGAACACGACTAGCTCCAACTCCAACGAACATTTCCACAAAGTCAGAACCTGATAGAGAGAAGAAAGGAACACCTGCTTCACCTGCTACCGCTTTTGCTAATAATGTTTTACCGGTACCTGGAGGACCAACTAAAAGTGCACCTTTAGGGATTTTACCACCTAAGTCTGTGTATTTTTTCGGGTTTTTGAGGAAATCAACGATTTCCATGATCTCTTCTTTGGCTTCTTCTAATCCGGCAACGTCTTTGAACGACACATTTACTTTAGTGTCTTTGTCGAATAACTGAGCTCTTGCTCTTCCAATAGAGAAAATATTCGGACCGCCACCAGATCCGCCTCCACCGCCCATTCTTTTGAACGCTAAGTTCCAGAATATTAAGAAAATGGCAATGAAGAAAATCCATTGGAATAACTGTCCAAAAATATCGCTTTGGCTTTCATATTTAATAATCAATGAATTTGGGTTTTCAATTTGCTTTTTAAGGTCTTTAATTTCATCATTGAAATACCCTTTTTCAATTTCAAAACTGTAGTTCGGCTCAGTTTGTCCGAACATATCTTCTCTTCTTTTTGCTTTAGAGTGATTCTTTTGTTCGGTGGCTTCTTTGGTTAAATAAACTTCTAGGTAGCGATCATTAATTACTTTAAGTTCTTTAACATCACCTTTGAGCACCATTTCTCTAACTTCATTCCAATTGGCAGCTTGTCCACCGCTTCTTGGAAGAAAATTTAAAGCCAAAAAGACAATAAACAATATTCCGTAGATCCAATAGTGATTGAATTTAAATCCATTGGGTTTTTGTTTGGGATTTTTAGGTTCTTCGATCATTCTGCTATTCGTGTTTTAATATAATTAATATTCTTTTTTGAAGTTGGAGATGTATTTACTCGCAACCTCTAAATTAAGGATTTGCCTTATTTACAAAGCTACAATTTTACTACCAATTCAGTTTTATAAGTTGGAACTAATCTTCAAATAATTGATTAACGCAATTCTTTTGCGGATGAAATTAATTCGTATCTTAAAAAAAATTATATTCCAACTTGTAAATAGACCTATTAGTATTGGTATAATACCTGACCCAATTGAAAAACATCTTCAAAAGAGTTGTACATTGGAGTAGGAGCAATGCGAATGACATTGGGTTCTCTCCAATCAGCAATGATGTTGTTTTGGGTTAAATGGTCAAAAATGTCTTTTCCGTTTTCTAAAACCAGCAAAGAAAGTTGAGCTCCTCGTTGATTTGAATCATTAGGCGTAATGATTTCAAATTTAAGTTTTGGGTTATTTTTTTGAACCTCAGTTAAGATAAATTCCAAATAGTTGGTTAATTGGATACTTTTGGCGCGCAAATTGTGAATTCCGGCTTTATGAAATAGTTCCAATGAAGCTAAGTGGACAGCCATTCCAAATACGGGTGCATTTGACATTTGCCAACCTGCAGCACCCGGTTCGGGCTGATAACCTCTTTGCATCAAGAAACGTTTGTCTTCACGATATCCCCACCAACCTGAAAATCTAGGTGTTTCTGGATTGGTACAATGTTTTTCGTGGATATAAACTCCAGAAACATTACCGGGTCCTGAATTTAGATATTTGTAAGAACACCATGCAGCAAAATCAACTTCCCAATCATGTAGTTTAAGTTCTGCATTTCCTGCGGCATGAGCGAGGTCAAATCCTGCTAATGCACCAATTTCATGTGCTTTTTTGGTTATTGTTTGAATATCAAATAATTGTCCTGTATAGTATTGAACGCCACTAAAAAAAACCAAAGCAATTTCATTTTTATTGTTTTCGATTGCTTCCAGAATATCTTCAGTACGTAGGGTATGTTCACCGTCTCTCGGTTTTAGTTCGATTACTGCTTCGTCGTAGTTGTAACCATGAAAACGAACCTGACTTTCAACTGCATACATGTCTGATGGGAATGCCCCGGCTTCCATGATGATTTTATATCTTCCGTTTTGAGGACGATAAAACGAGGCCATGAGTAAATGCAAGTTAACGGTTAACTGATTCATTACAACAACCTCAACGGGTTTTGCTCCCACCACTTCAGCGGTAAAATCAGTTAAAAATTTATGATAATGGAACCAAGGTTTCCGACCATGAAAATGACCTTCAACACCCCACTTAGCCCAATCTTGCAATTCATTTTCTAAAGCGGCTTTCGCAGATTTGGGTTGTAATCCTAAAGAATTTCCGCAAAAATAAAGCTGTGATTTTCCATTATTGTCTTCAGTGAAAATGAATTCATTTCTAAATTCTTTTAGTGAATCTTGCTGGTCTTTTTCTTGGGCAAATTGAAGGGTATTTTGAAAATTCATAATTGACTTCAAAGTTAGTTTTTTTTATTTTCTTTGCATCGTCAAAGTGACATGCATTTAGTAAAGAAATTGACATCCCCCGAGATGGAAAAAAATAATATTATTCATTAGTACCTCATTGAAAACATTGTGAAAATAGAAAACGAACTCAAGCAAAGTAAATTTCAGTCGAACGTTCATAAAGCCGTAGTGAACATTATGTTTACCCATGGTTGGGTAGACGACCAATTTAGACAGGTTTTCAAGAATTATAAAATCACTGCACAGCAATACAACGTGCTGCGAATTTTAAGAGGTAAATACCCAAATTCTTTGAATCCATCAGAAATCAAAGATGTCATGATTGATAAAAATCCGGATTTAACTCGCCTGTGCGACCGTTTGCTCAATATGGATTATATTGAACGATGTGTAGATGCAACAAATAAACGTAAAATGAATATTCGCATCAATGAGCGGGGAATGGAAGTGCTTCAGAAAATTGATCCCATTATAGCTGATTTGAATAGAAATCGATTTAATTTATCTGAGGATGAAGCTATGATTTTGAGCGATTTGTTAGATAAAATGCGCGGATAAAGCGCTGATTTGCAATCGATTTAATTAAGTTACTCTCGATTCAATTGGATTTAAGATTGGTATAGCAACTAATTGAACCGAATCAGAGTGAGACCATCACGAATAGGTAATAAGAGTGTTTTCCAATGTAATTCTTGTAAAACCAATTGGTTAAATTGGTGCATGATTTGAGTGTCGGTGTCGCTGTTTAATGCAGTCTCATCGGCCACTTTGCCGCTCCAAAGCGTGTTGTCGAAAACCATAATACCCCCCGGAGTCATTTTTTGAGAACACAATTCAAAGTAGTTGGAATAATTTCGTTTGTCTGCATCGATAAATACAAAATCGAAGAATTCATGGGTTGATTTTAGAAAATCGATTCCAGCCTGATTAATCCAATTTACGCGCTGCATGAAATCGTGATTTTGCCAAAATGATTTAGCCTTAAAAAGTATCTCTGCGTCGGCTTCAACGGCAGTGATTTTTGATTGGGGATGTAAGTTTTCTGTCAAACACGCCGTAGAATACCCAGTAAAAGAACCAATTTCTAATACATTTTTGGGATTATTCATGGAAATTAACATGGCCAACAATCGTCCTTGTAAATGACCACTGAGCATACGCGGATTGGTGGTTTTCTTCCATGTAAAGGCCACTAAGTCTGTAAGATAGGGTGGTTCTGGTGAAGAAAATTGCTCGGAATAAACGTGTAAATTATTTTGCCAATCGGGGTGCATAATTGAGGTAATACAAATTTGACTTGATTTATTGAAATAAAAACATATTTTCGCGAGAAAATAAAACTTTTTATTTATGTACTGGACGTTAGAGTTAGTGAGTTACTTGGACGATGCTCCATGGCCTGCTACAAAAGATGAATTAATTGATTACGCAATTCGCTCGGGTGCGCCTTTAGAGGTTATAGAAAATTTGCAAGAATTGGAAGACGACGGCGAACCTTACGAAAGCATTGAAGAAATTTGGAGTGATTATCCAACGGATGATGACTACTTCTTCAATGAGGATGAGTTGTAATCGAAAAAATTAAAATCTGTATTGTTTTGGAGATGCTTTAATGATCTCAGAAACAATCATTTCTCGAAGTTTCGCGATGTTCAATGCGCCTTTTGCAGAAATAAAAACTGCGGGCGCATTTTCTTTTGCTATCCAACTTGCTTCAAATTGATGGATATTTAACCCCGTATTTCCTACAAAAAAATCATCGCTTTCTTTAAAAGCATCCACTTTATTGAAAACAATAATCTCGGGTTTATTCGAAGCGCCAATGCTGTGTAGGGTTTCTTTTACCGCAATCATTTGGTCCTCAAATTTTGGATTTGAAATATCCACCACATGAATTAATATGTCCGCCTCTAATGCTTCTGCTAAAGTGCTTTTGAAACTTTCAACTAACAGAGTAGGTAGTTTCCGGATAAAACCAACGGTATCGCTCAACAGAATGGGTACGTTTTCGGTCAATTCAATTAATTCTCCTTCCACGGAAACGGCAGCATCTGGTGTGGTAATGGGAAGAACAATTTTCCTAACTGTGGCATCCAGCGTAGCAAAAAGTTTGTTCTCCACTAAAACATCGGAACGAGAAAGCAGATTCATGATGGTACTTTTACCCACATTGGTATATCCAACTAAAGCGGCCCGGTACATTCCATCACGAGCAGATCGTTGGGTTTTACCAATCTTATCAATATGTTCCAGTTTTTCTTTTAACAAGGCAATTCTATTTCTTAATGCGCGTCGGTCGGTTTCAATTTCGGTTTCCCCTGGACCTTTCATTCCAATACCCCCTTTTTGCTTGCTCAAATGCGTCCATAGACCTGTTAAACGAGGTAGCATAAAAATACTTTGGGCCAATTCTACCTGGGTTTTTGCTTGAGCTGTTTTTGCGTTTTTCGCAAAAATGTCAAGAATTAAGTGGGTTCGAGTTAAAACCTTAACATCTGGAAGCATTTGTTCCACATTTCGAATTTGTGCAGGACTTAAATCATCATCGAATATGGCAATATCTATGGATTCTGCTTTGCAGAACTCGGCAATTTCTTCAATTTTTCCTTTTCCAACGAAGGTTTTAGGGTTGGGATGTTCTAGTTTTTGCGTGAATCGTTTCACTGCTGTTGCACCCGATGTGAAACACAACTGTTCGAGTTCATCGAGGTATTCTTCAATCGGAATGTTTTGGTCTTGAGTTTGAATACCAATGAGTATGGCGGTTTCGTGTTTTTTTTTGGTTTCGTGCACGATGGTTGTTTTAAATTTTAAGAATGAATTTAGTTATCGACCTGATGATTTAATTCTTTATAAATGAATTCCTTTGAAATGTTGAATTCCCCAAAAAATTAAAAAATGAACAGGTTGATTTTCTAAAATGATCGTAATTGCTCACAAAATTAATTGTAATTTGGCATTTCAAGTCAAACCATGCAAAAATTGGGTCGATATCGTTTTTATTTTCTCATTTGTTATCTCATTTTATTGTGTGGAGTTAATCCATTAAAGGGTCAGCATTACTTGCTGTCGAATAAACCTCAACTCAATCAAAAGAAGAGTTTATACCATTTGCCTATTGGCGAAAATCAGTTTGGAACATACACCATGAACTATGTTTCTATGTATCTTAAAGATGGATTTAGTTTGGAGTGGTATGATGCTGAATTTGGAATACAAGAAGATCGGTTCATTGATGTAGCCAAAAGAACTTGGGTTTTGCGGGTATGGAATACCGATTCGGGAGTTTGTTGGTTAACTGCAACTAAAAAGCGGAGGCAAGGTTTTTTGCTTTATTTAAATCAAATTTCCTTTGATCTAAAGGGCGAAATTCAGACTAAACTACTGGGTTCATTGCCCGTTAAAGAAATCAATTCTGATGATATTATTGTACGTAATCACTTGGTTGATTTTTCTTTTTTAATCGGATATGTAAAAAAAGCTAAACCCGGCACATCGGTAAATATGATCCGTTATTCTTCAACTGGAGAATTACTGGAATCTTTGAGCAAGGACATCCCATACGAGGTAAACACCTTGTATTGGGAAGACATGGAAATGTCGAGCCAAGACGGTTCGAGTTATTTGGGCGTACTTCATCTTACAAAAATCAAAGAGGTGTTTACTAGAAATACGCGGCAATCCGTTTATTTGGCGATTGGAAAAGTGGATGCTAAAAATGATACTTTGAGCTACTTTGAAACCAAAAATGAAGAATATCTTCAAAAGCCTTCTCTGTCACACAATCCGGGTAAAAGTTGTTGGGTTGTGGCTGGTTTATGGGGGGATGTTAAATCAGAATCAAAAGGTTATTGGGTTTGGGAAATATTTAATGAACCCCATAAAATTACGGGTGAATTAGGTAGAGCGAATTACCATCTGAATTCAGATGTCAGCAAACTAGAAAATCCTCCAAAACAAGAAGACTTCACGTTAAAAGAATACACATTTTCAGCAGCGCGAACTTTAGACGGGATTATTAAACGCAGAAAACAGGTAAATCCTGAAAATTATATGACCCGACGAGTAATTTCTCAAGCCGATGGGTCATTGGTTATTTTACTCGAGCGCTTCATTGAATTGAGGCAGCTAGAAACATATTACATTAATGGAATTCCCCAAACGGCAACTAAAATTCTATATAATTACAACGAAATAGGAGTGCTTTTTTTGAATAGCGAGTTGAATATTGACACCTGTTTACGCGTTGAAAAGGAGCAAGCATCATCGCCCAATACCGCTTATTTATTGGGATTTGGCTCGTATGTATGTCAAGATGGAATCCATTTGTTGTTCAATGCAGATATAACAAAGGATAATGAAGTGATTGACGTTGTTATTCGGCCGGATTTTGAGATCAAATCGCAAGTTCTTATAAATAGTGACCATGTGTATTCAGTTTTGGTTCCAATGGATGGAAAAGAGACAAATTATTGTGCATTTACGGTACCTTTGCTGAAAGATAAGCAATGGTTTTGGATGAAGGTTATTGATTATGATAAGTAGGCTTTACGAGAATAAGATTGGAGTACTCTTTTTGGTTCTTTTGCTTTTAATAGGCATACGCGTTCTCGTATTCCAACTTTTGCAAACTCAATTGATACAGCCAAAGTCGGCCGGTATTTTGGGTCCATTGTTAATTTATTTATACAAATTACCTTGGATTTCATTCATAAGTTCTACGCTAATTATTCTATTTGAAGGACTATTGCTGAATAAAATTTCACAGGATTTTAATATTCTGGATCGACCTGGTTATTCAGTGTTGTTTTTTTATACCCTATTAAGCTCAAGTTTCATTGGGGGATATGCTTTAAATCATATTCACATTGGCTTGTTTTTTGTTCTTTGGGGGATATTTTTTCTGTATCGCTTTATCCGGGAGAATTTTCAAAAATCTCAACTGTTTGTTGCAGCATTTTTTATGGGTATTTCTGCAATTTGTGTAGCTGAATTCTATTGGTCAATTATTCTACTAGTAGGTAGTGTTTTGTTTTTCAAACCCATTAAAGCAGCCGATGTAGCTGTGATCGTTTTTGGCCTTTTTATGCCCTATTATTTGATTTCCTCAGTTGGTTATTTGACTTCTGCTTCTATTGATTTCATGACCGCTTGGAAAATTTGGATTGTCAAATATGAAGCTGTTCAATTCAAATGGTTGTCGAATGGTTGGGATTTACTGTTGATTTTGTCTTTCAGTTTAATCGCCATTTTTGGATTGATGAAATTCTATGGAAATTATTATCGTTATAATGTAGAAACTCGACGTAGTAAGTTAGCTATGTCTGTTATCAGTGGTTATTTGATTCTTGTTTTTGTGTTTCGAGCCAAAGAATATCCCATTTATTTTACTTCATTGGCTGTGCCAATGACACTTTATCTATCCAATTACTTTCAAGGGGATAAATTGAAATTTTGGAAGAATCTAACGGCAATCGTTCTGCTGAGTTATTGGGCTTGGAACTTATTCCATCAACTATCAATAAAGGGAATGTTTTAGTAAATCTTGTGAATGTTTAATTCTATAGCGTTGAATATTGCCACTAGTGCGGGCTCCAACGATATATATGTTTCACTTGACCACTCGTCTTTTGTAATACCTACCTGGTGGTAAATTCTATTCAGTCCGTAAATTATTCCTTGATTGTCGGCATATTTGAACAAGTAACGCGATTCTAAAAATCGCTTAAATCCCAATTTGAACTTTTCCGGATTGCGATGTTCTACTGTTGATAACAGATGATTCAGTGTTTCATCTGAAATTTGGTTTAAATCAGCATAAAATTGATGAAGTGTTTCGGGATGTTTATGAATTAAATATTGATCCAATTGCATTTCGATGAGTACATGCAATGCAAACCAAAACCGTGTAATTCGTGCCTCTTTGAACGAGGATTCTACAATTTTATGTGTGGCTTGATACACGGAATTGAAAAACGGCGAATCGTGGAACGATTTATCTCTTTCCAAATGCGAAGCCATCCCTTTGAAAAAATTCATCTCGGCTACTGAACCATTCGATTCGTTCGATAGTTTATTATAAGTAGAAAATGCATGTGAAATTATGCCTTTATTGTAAGCATCTTTTGAGTAATTTCGAAGAAGGTCGGGTGCGAGAATTCCGAAATTGTACTCGAGTTGATTGGGAATATGGTCGAAGTAGTAATGGCTAAAATAATTCAAATCGCAGCAAAATTAATACATATATGTCATGAAAAATAAGTGGTTTTTTTTCGGATTGTTTTTGGTGTTTTTTTGGGGATGTCAAAGTTCAATTAATAATTTAAGTAATAATAAACAAAGTGATGATATAAAAGAAGATAATAATATTAATAAAATGAAAAATATAGAATTTGAAGTAGTCAAAACAGAGCGGGAATGGAAAGATCAGTTGGATGATTTCTCCTACCATGTACTTCGTGAAAAAGGAACGGAAAGGCCGTATACCAGTGAGTATGAAACATTGTGGGATTCGGGTGTGTATGTTTGCAAAGGATGCGGAGCGGAATTGTTTGAATCAAAAACCAAGTTTGATGCTGGATGCGGTTGGCCAAGTTTTTATCAATCCATAAACAAAGATGCCATCTTAGAAATTTTAGATAAAAGTCACGGAATGATTCGCACCGAGGTAGTTTGCAGGAAATGTGGAGGTCATTTAGGCCATGTTTTTAACGATGGTTATGATCAGCCTACAGGACTCAGATATTGTATCAACGGCGCGTCTTTGGGATTTGTGAAAAAGGCAAATTGATTTTTCATTATTCGTGAAAAACGCGTTGGTTAATTCCAACTGCTATGCGTAAATTGCTATGCTATTTTCATGAATAACGGTAAATTATTTTTATTAGATGGAATGGCTCTGGTTTACAGGGCTTTTTTCGCGTTTAGTCAAAATCCCAGAATAACGAGTTCCGGCTTGAATGCAAGTGCCATGTTTGGCTTTACCAATACGTTGTTGGATATTATAAACAAACAAAAACCTACTCATTTAGCGGTCGTTTTTGATACGGATAAGCCTACTCATCGACATATTGAGTTCGAAACCTATAAAGCACATCGGGAGGAAATGCCAGAAGATCTTCGAAAAAGTCTTCCATATATCGTTCGAATTTTAGAGGCATTCAATGTCCCTGTAATAACAATGGACGGCTTTGAGGCTGATGATATAATTGGAACCTTGGCTTGGAGAGTTGAAGGAGTTGATGTTTTTATGATGACTCCCGATAAAGACTTTGGACAATTGGTGAGGGATCGAGTTTATATTTACAAGCCAGGTAGAATGGGTAATCCGGATGAAATTTTAGGTGTTCCTGAAATTTTATCGCGATGGGAAGTGGAACGAGTTGATCAAGTAATTGATATTCTTGGTTTATGGGGGGATGCTGTTGATAATATTCCGGGCGTTCCAGGTGTGGGTGAGAAAACCGCAAAAAAACTCATTCAAGAATACGGAAGCTTGGAAGGCGTACTTCAGAACATAGATCAGTTGAAGGGTAAAATGAAGGAGAAATTCCAAGAGTTTTCGGAACAAGCAATTGTGAGTAAACGACTTGCAACCATTGATACTCAAGTGCCTGTAGATATCACATTGGCAGATTTGGCAAGGAAGGAGCCCAATGAAGAATTACTTACGCAAGTATTTCAGGAATTGGAGTTTAGAACCATGCTTAAACGCGTATTTCCAGGATCTGCAAGCGGATTAATGGATGGTGACACAATTGGTGTTCCAGATAAAACATCCCCCGAAAAACCAAAAAAACGGGTGGAAACCAATCCCATGCAAACGAGTTTATTCGGCTTTGAATCGAATGAAGATGGTGTTGAAGCAGAAGAAGCGGTGGCGTATCTAACCATTAAAGACGTTTCCCATGATTATTCCATCATTCAATCGGAGGAAGATTGGTCAAATTTATTGAAAGAACTCCATGGTGTTTCTGAGTTTTGTTTTGATACTGAGACTTCCGACTTGGATTTATTTGAAGCAAAAATTGTAGGAGTTTCGTTGACTTGGAAGGAGAATCAAGGTGTTTATATTCCAATTAGTTCGTTAGAAGATGAAGCCAAAAAACAGTTAGCCAAATTGGCCGATGTTTTTAATTCGGATAAGCTAAAAATCGCTCAAAACTTGAAGTTTGACATGGCAATTCTGAAAAAATATGGCTTGGAAATCAAAGGTCCATTTTTTGATACCATGTTGGCGCATTATCTAATTGAACCCGATCAGCGCCACAATATGCAAGTGTTAAGTGAAAACTATTTGGGTTATTCGCCCATTAGTATTGAAAATCTAATTGGTAAAAAGGGTAAAAATCAAGGCTCAATGGCCGATGTGCCCTTAGAAATGATTGCAGAATATGCAGCTGAAGATACAGATGTGACATTTCAACTAAAGAAGAAGTTAGAGAGTGAATTGGGTGTTCGTGGGTTGAACGATGTGTTTTCAAATATTGAAATGCCATTGGTTAGGGTATTGATGGAAATGGAGCATGAAGGGGTAAGAATTGATGTTGATTTTTTAAATCATTACAGCAAAGAACTCAATGATCAAGCTGTTGCGATTCAACAAAAAATATTTGAATTGGCGGGACTTCAGTTCAATATTGCATCGCCATCGCAAGTGGGAAATATTTTGTTTGACCATTTGAAATTGGTTGATAAGCCGAAGAAGACCAAAACGGGACAATATCAAACCGATGAGGAAACATTGCAATCGCTTAAAGGTAAGCATGAAATTATCGATCATATTTTGTCGTTTAGAGCATTGCAGAAGCTTAAAAGTACTTATGTGGATGCTTTGCCAGCCATTGTGAAAGCACAATCTGGTAAAGTGCATACAAGTTTTAATCAGGCGGTAGCGGCAACGGGTCGATTGAGCTCACAAAATCCGAATTTGCAGAACATTCCTATTCGCACTGATTTGGGAAGGGAAATTCGAAAAGCATTTATTCCATCTGATGCAGATCACGTGTTATTGAGCGCGGATTATTCTCAAATTGAATTAAGAATCATTGCACATATTTCAAAAGATCCAGCTATGATTGAGGCATTTAGGTCGGGAATTGACATTCACACAGCTACGGCTTCTAAAGTTTGGGGAGTTCCTATTGAAGAAGTTGATAAAGACATGCGTAGGAAGGCAAAAACGGTCAATTTTGGAATTATTTATGGTATTTCCGCATTTGGATTGAGTCAGCGTGTTCAAATTTCACGAGGTGAGGCCAAAGAGATTATAGACAATTACTTTATACAGTTTCCTGGAATCAAAGCTTATATGGAAGGCACGGTGAATTCTGCTCGAGAGTTGGGTTACGTGGAAACTATTACGGGTAGAAGAAGAAATTTGCGCGATATAAACTCACGTAATGCAACTGTAAGAGGTTTTGCCGAACGAAATGCCATCAATGCGCCGATTCAAGGATCAGCAGCCGATATGATTAAAATTGCCATGATCAAAATTCAAGATTGGTTAAGAAGCAGTGGCTTAAAAACAAAGATGATCCTGCAAGTGCATGACGAATTGCTGTTTGATGTTCCAAAAAATGAGGTGGAGGTAGTGTCGACTGAAGTGAAAAAATGGATGGAATCTGCTATGCCATTAGATGTACCTGTATTGGTAGAATGGGGTACGGGCGATAACTGGTTGGAAGCACATTAATGGTTTAATATTTATTAATTCCAGAATTTCCAAGTGAATCCGAAGCGGAATCGCGCGGGTTGAATGGGATATTGATAGGTTGATTCATAGCGTTTGTTAAACACAGGTGAAACAATCCATTCATTGAGGTGTTCGTATTTGAAAAAGATATCAATGGTTTGAATTCGTGTAATTAAGTAAATATCTGCTATCGGATAATTGCCTAAAATTCGTGAGTTGCTGCCCATATAATATTGTGCGGCATCAATGCGGTATTGGAGTTGATTGTACGATGAGGTGTATTGAATGTCTGCCCCGATTCTGTAGGAAATGGCCTTCTTGAAAAGAGTGTTTTGATAGGCAAAACCAAAGTTGGCATTTAAGCTAGGCAGGCCTAAGTTGGTTAGACTAATGTTGGAGTCTTTGGCTTTATATGAATTGGATTGAGCAAATGTAGACGCATGTAAATACCAATGTTTAAAATGTCCAATCCATTGAAGTTGGAGTTGTTGGTATTGTATTTGATTTAGTTGTAAGGGCTTGGGTTGATTGTAAAAAAAGATGGGATTTTGTAAGGATCCTAAGATGTAAATTACATGTAACTTTTGATTATTTATCTGTAATCCAAATGTATTTTTCCATTGAAATGTGGAGGTGAATTTTTGATTTACCGACGAAGAGTTTAAATAATCCAAATGATTCGATAAAAAGTTTAAGTTAAGCAATTCAATTGGTTGATATTTAATTAATAAGTTTGAATTGAAAAATTTACTTTTCCATCTTTTTTTCAGAGTCGAATTGATATCATAGCTATTTTTTGCATAACCATTGAAGTAGTAATTTGCATCATTCGAAGTGAACCATCCGTTTTTAAATTGTCTGTTCCAACCAAGATTAATACCATATGATTGTGTGTAATAAAATCGATTTCTGTGTGCACTATCTTTTTCAATGGAAAATTGTTGGTAATCGGCAATTTGTAAAATGTGATTGAAGTAAATTCGTTGTTGAGGTGGGAAGGTTACGTTCGTGTTTTGGGTATTTAGGGACGGCCAAGTTTTTGAAATTCCTGTTTTAATTTCCCATCGATGCCACTGAGAAGAATCATTTGAACCCACTAATCTATGATTTGAGGTGCTGCCATAGTATGTGGTATCGGTAAATGCATCTTCAAAGTCGTATTTATGTTGAACCCAATTAATTTGAGATTCTAAATGAATGTTTTTTGTAGAATTAATCGCGTAACGGTGATTGATTTGATGATTGGAATAACTGTTGTACGATTTGGCATTCGATATTCTCGGATCGTAATAACCAAATGTTCTTAAATTCCATTCGGTTCCTTGAAATCCGGTGGGGCCATAAAATACCGAATCCGATGATAGTCCCCCATTTTCGATTCTACGAATGCGATTCCAAGAAAATATCAATTGTTGATGGAACTTGCCATTTTGAGAAATAAAATTACTTCCAATTCCCAAATTCCGAATGAGATTGTCTTGTCCGGAGCCAACGAAGATTTCTCCGTTCGTAATGGTATGGTAATCGATAGTTACATTCCAGGTTTTCGAAAGGTTTTGCGTGTGAAGTGCTTCTAAGCCAATGTAACCATTATCCCCTTGGGAGTATTTGAATTCTGAAAATGGTTGCGATACACGATAGAATTTAAAATTCTTTGGATCAACGGCAAAGGGCTCGAATACATTTAATCCACCTAGTTGTATCCCGGAAAAATCAGATGGTTTAATGAAAAGTATAGCGGATGGGGTTCCTGAAATCCCCAAACTAGCATATGGTTGAATACTTCGTGATTCACGGGTGTATTTTTGAACCATGCCAAGAGTAGTATCAGCATTCAAAAAGGTGTCACTTTGATACCATGCATCTGACGACGAAATCACTGAGGGATACCATCTGAATCGCTTTGGTTTTGGCGACTTTACCGATGTGTCTTTCGACGCAGTATCAATGTTTGTTGTACCGGTATTATTTAATAAATTTCCAGAAATGGGTAGTTGAGCGGATATATTTCCCCCGATGACGAAAAAAAGAACAAGAATGAAGGTTTGAATCGTACTATTGCGGGGCATTTGAACTATTTAGTTACAAAAATGCGTATAAAAAACGAACTTTACGAAGTTGATACGATTGAAAACGTATTATAGTTGAAGAAAAGGAATAAATTAAAAAAAGAAAGAAATGAGCGCTAAATGGATAACGATTGCCTTAATGAGTGCTGTGAAATATGCGGTGGGTGTGGGAACTGCACTGGCAACGGTCGATGCAATTACAGGTTTTATGCTCACAAGTGTAGGAGGGATTTTTGGCGCGATAGTTTTTGTATATGGTGGTGGATTTCTGGAACACTGGATTTTTCGTCACTTTCGAAAAAAGGATAAACCCCGTAAAATATTTACCCGAAAGAATCGAATCTTGGTAAAAATGAGAACCCGAGGTGGATTGCTTTTAATTGCATTTATTTCGCCCATTTTTATCAGTATTCCCGTGGGGTCTTTGGTGGCAGCAAGTTTCATCAAAAACAAATTAAAAATTGTAATTTATATGTCTCTTTCTGTTCTAATTTGGGGTGTTTTCATTTTTATGATTAAGCATCATATCTAGAATCGCTCGATAATTTGTAAATTGCCTGAATTATGAAAATTTGGGCGCATAACAGATTGAGTGTTATCCTTTTTTCTTTGATGGTTGTTTTCGGGGGATGTCAACGCAGAGAAGTGACTTGGGATGTGGATAATACCATTCCGCTTTTCAAGACGGATATTTCACTTGATGCAATTGACACGCGTTATTTAACCAATGTAGCATCGGATTCAGGATATTTTTTTAGCGACGATAATCGGATTTATTCTTATAAAATTAATGATTTGCAATCCTCGGATACTGGGATTGATGCGTTTTTCAATTTAATGACTTTGCGTTTGACTGATCAGCAACGTACCAGTACCATTACACTTGCTCAGATTAATCCATTTTTCAAGGTACTGGATGGTCAAAATGCCGATATTCCTTCTCAGGATTTGAGTAATTTGGATCCTCAAACCATTGATGTTTCTGAATTTTTTGAAACAGCCACATTGGATTCCGGCTATTTGGATATTTCCATTAAAAACGAATTACCTGTCAATATACAATTGGTAGTTTTTGAATTAAAGAATAAATCAGATAACTCTGTAGTGGCTTCCGACTCGTTTAGAAACATCCCCAAAAACGGTGGAGTTTCCTCGAAATCCATCAATCTCAGAGGAAAAACGGTAACCAAAGAATTGGTGGGCGTAATTAAGCGTCTAACCACTGAAGCCAGTGGTGGACCTGTTTTGATTGAGTCAAGTAAAGGTCTAAATGTTACATTAGGTATTAGAAACTTGAAGCCGAGTAGAGCTATTGCGGCATTTCCTACTCAAACGGTAATTGATCAGGATGAAGGGTTGTCTTTGTACATGGGAGGTGCTGAAATTAAGTACTTTAAAGTAGCAAGCGGAAAGCTTAAAATAAAGATCAGCAGTACCATCGATGAGGATATGCACATGGTTATTGCGTTGCCTGGGGCGGTAAAAGATGGAAAATCGTTCTACCAGGAAGTAACCTTGCCCGGGCCTGGAGGATCGGGTGTTTCCACCACTGAGCAAGTGTACGATATGGAAGGGTATCTGATTGATTTTAGAGGCAAGAATCCTGATGTTACGGATACCGTAAATACGTTTCATCAAGTTTTACTAGTTACGTTAGATAGTAGTGGTCGTAAATTAAATGTCGGATTATCGGATAGTATTAAGTTACAATACCGTATTGAATCGTTGAAGCCTGAATATGCCATTGGTTATTTGGGAAATTCTTTAAGTAGGGTAGCGGATACATCGGCGTTTGAGATGTTTAAAGGATTAAGCGGTGATTTGATGTTTAAGGATGTGAAAGTCGATTTTGTAGTACGAAATTCAATCGGAACCGATGGTCGGTTTAAACTACATAAATTGGCTTCTAAGAACCATTTTACTCAAAAGACCCTAACGCTTTCTGCCCCATTGGTTGGAAACGACATTTTGGTAACCAAACCCAAGTTTCAGCGTGGTGAATTCACCGAAACGAAAGTGAGTTTAAATGTATCCAATTCCAATATCAAAGAGTTCTTGGAAAATTTACCTCAGTATTTTGAGTACGATTTAGAAACAGAAGTTTCGCCCAATGGCAATGTCAATAATTACCAAGATTTTGTTTTTGATGAATCGAGAATGGATGTCATAATGAAGATGACAGCTCCTATTTCTTTTGCGATGGGTGGTTTGGTTTTGAGGGATACTCAAGGTGTTGACTTTTCGAAATTGGGGGATATGGATCGAATCAAAAGTGGCTTTTTGTACTTGGATTTAGAGAATTGGTTTCCGATGGAAATGAGTGTAGAATTCGAATTGTACGATGAGAAAATGAATTCTTTGGGTATGCTGAGTGTAAATCCAACTACAGGAGTCAAAAGTGCTGTGTTGAATAGTTCTGGTTATCCCATAAGCGGCTCGAAAAGCACGTTAAAAATCGGATTGGAAAGGGCGCAAATTTATCGGTTGAAAAAATCCAAATTCATTGGAATAAAGATGAATGTTCAAGGTAACGGAAAGATGCAAAAGCTTTATAACAATAGCAAGTTGAAGATGAACGCTCGCATGCAGGTTGAATACGAAATGAGAGGAAAATAAGGATGGAAAAGTTCGTATTAAATCGTTTCGCGGGGATTGTTTTGGGCTGTGTGTTTTTGTTGATGGGTGAGGCGCGTTCGGAAAGGGTAAATGGTTGTTTAACAATTAAGGATTCAATCATTGAAGTTGAAAACCTTCGTATTTCTGATAGTTTGGTTGGGATTCAACCAGATAAAAATCAGAATATTTACTTTAGTAATAAATTGAATTTAGCCAATCCAAATGATGTGGTGAGAAGAGTGGCCAATCATATAGTACTTGCATCTTACCGATTGGAAACAGGTTCTAATGCCATTCCACTTTCATTAGCCGGTAAATTTGCCTTGGGTGGTTACATATCACCTGAACAAACAGCTAAAACATACGATCAACTTAGTGCCGTTAATCGTGCAGGTGCCATTCAGGAGTTTAATTTGTTGTTATTTCCTACTGCCGGAATTATTAAGAACATTCAAACTAATAATAACAAATTGTTCACTTTAAGCGGTTTGTATTATGATAATAAATCGTATTTCGGGGTGAATCTTACTAAGGATGCTTTTGGATTGTTTATGCGTGGTAATACCCCGTTTTTGGGTCAAAATTTGAACGTCGGAGATAATCAATTTAAAAGTTTACAAACGCATGCTCTTCGCTTTAACTTTGACATAAAATCAAAGAATTATCGTCCATTTAATGGTAGAAGTTATTTAGTTGGACAATTTTCTTTGGGGCAGGTGTTGAATTATAACTCCTCTGGAACGAACGACATGAATTTGTATTCTTCCAATACAGGAGATTCCTTGAATTTTAATGGCTCGGTTTACACTCAGTCAACGGCGTCAGATAAGTTTTCGAATGGTTGGGGAATGCAATTTGGATTTGTTTGGGCGTTGAATAGCAAAACTACTAAGTCGTCCTTTCAGATTATCCTACGTGATTTTGGATTTTGGAGTATAAATAACGTAAGTACCTGGTCGCGTGGTGTTCAATGGTCGAACAATTCTTTGAATGCGGTTAGTTGGGACAAGCCCGCAAACTTGGGGATTACTGCCGTTAATTTGGGAGCATCCGATTTGCGTTTTTCTAATTGGTTTGATCGTCAAAAAGATACTTTGGAGGCAAAAATTGATTTTAAAGAGTATAAACAACGCGGTACGATTCTTTCTCCCTTTTATGTTCGGCTAGGATATACCTACAATTTATTAAATACCTCAGGTGAATACCGAAAATTCCAGGTGAATCATTCTTTTGGCTTAGTTTACCGTCATTGGTTGGGGTATTTGCCCAAGTTCGAATACTATGCTCATATTAAATCTTCAAGAAATTATAAATTCACGTGGTCCTCTGGGGTTTCTTTTGGTGGATTTGACGTATTTGATGTGAACTTCAATGGAAGATATTTCATTAACAAAGTTATAAAAAGGAATCGTATTCAAACCAGTGTGCATCTAGAGTTAAACGGCATTGAATCGTTTATTATGCCACAAAAATATCACGGTGGGAGTGCTTATTTAAGCTTTACTTTCCCGTTTGATGTTAAGTAAAATTGAATTTACGCTACATTTTAAGTCGATGTACCGATAATTCTCCCCATTGTTTATAAGGGGTGATTTCTACCATACTCCAGATCCAATGATTTTTGGGGATGGAAAAGCTTTGGTTTATGAATATCAACTTTTCGAATTCATGCTTTTGGGTTGCTGCAAATTGTTGATTTTTCTTGTCTCTTAAAATGTTGAAAGTGGTAGTACTATCAAAATCGGGAGCAATTCGAATTCCTTGTTTTTGAAGCAGCAATAATCCAGTGTTGGGAGAAGGGTCGAACAAAATGGCCACTTCTTGATTCTTATGCAAATACTCTTTTTTAAGCCAATACGATGCTTCCTCAAAATCATTTACATTGTTAAAGATATTTTGGCAATAATAATCTCCAACGGTAAATGTTCTTTTTAATTGATTCTTGGCGTTTGACATCAAAACAAACGGTGTGATGTACAATCCAATCAGGGATAGTATTCCAGCAATTCCATTGAAAAATAACTTTCCAGAAATATGAGTTTGATACAGCCATAACATCCCAAAAAATAAAATGGGCAACATCTGAACAAAGTAGTAGTCGTGGAAGCGAAATTGACGGTTGAATAGGATGAAAACGCATAAAAATCCCCCGAAACCCAAAAGAAAAAACGTAGAAATTAGATTTAAATCCTGTTTTTTACGCTGAATGGAAATGAGAATTACGAGTATGAATAAGATTAAAAAGTTTCTGGGATAAACCGAATCGATCCACGTGTTCAATGCAAACCGGGTGTTTTCGATGAATTCCGCCCAATTAGTAGGTGGATTCATTTGCTGTAAAAAATGTGTGTTTCCCGTGCTTTGAGTTAAAAATGATGCGTAATAATACCAAGAAAATACCGCAATCAAAGGTGTGAAAATGAAGGCAATGATTTCAAACCAATTGATAATAAAGGGTGGATTAGGAGCTAATTTGTTGAGTAGGTTAAATCGATTATTGGATTGATTTTGAATGGGTTGACCGTTTTCGTCTAAAATTTCAATGACGGTGTTATCAGAATACGAGGTGTTTGATATTTTAGATGCAATTATTACGATGATTACTACTATTTGATGAATGAGGAATGTGACTTTTAACAGGCCGGATAGCGTGAAAAAAACAATGGCGAGGTTGAACGACTGTTTTTTATTGATGTCGTAATAAAAACGCAGTATAAATAAATATCCTAGCATGGTACAAGCCATTGCTGGTACATCGGGTAAGTGATTAAAACTGTAAAACGACAGAATAGGCGATGAAATCCACAGCAGTAAAATTAAAAATCGATGAAACACACGGGGTACAGTGAGCTTAGTGATTTGGTATACGCCCCAATTTCCCGCGAGGTAAAAGGCACCTACTACAATTCGATAAAGTTCGTGGGAATATCCAAAAACTGATCGAAGTAAGGCGGTGAGGTATTGAATAATGGGGAATTCTAAGCCGGTAACGCCGTTTGCAGCTCTGTTTTCCATGACTTGAGGGGAAAAGAACAGGAAATCATTTTGATAATAATTCCACGCAATGCTTGCCCTATCTGCTTGAGCGCCTTGATGCATTCCGAAAACGGGGAATTGAATCCATTCTGGCCATCCCAAATAAATAAAAAATAACAAGTTAAATGCCCAAAAAATGTATGTGTCTTTGGGTTTTCGTTGTTCGAAATTAAGAATCATTTCGCTGATTTAAATTCGTTTGGATGTAACTGTTTTCGCTATTTTGAGCGGTTAAATTGGTGTCGCGAATGATGTAATGCGGACGATTTTTAACATTTTCGCTGACCCTGCCTAGGTATTCTCCTAAGATTCCAATGCCAAGTAATTGAATTCCACCTAAAAATAATATGGAAATCTGCATCGATGTCCAACCAACAATGGTGTATCCAAAGAATTTCTGGTAAAGTGAGTATATGATTAGCAAAAATGCGATGAACGAAACAATAAATCCGCTGATGGTGGCGACTTTGAGTGGCCAAGTTGAGAAGGCACTGATTCCGTCTAACGCAAATCGAATCATTTTACGGTAGGTAAATTTGGTTGAACCCGACATGCGTTCTTCGCGATCGTATTCGAGGAAGGTTTGATTAAATCCAATCCAAGCTATTTGTCCACGGATATATTTTTGTTGTTCGGGCATTTGCGCCAGAATTTTTTGGATTTTATGGTCAATTATACGGAAATCGCCTGTGTCAACTGGGATTTCAATGTTGGTGATACGTGCAAGAATTCGGTAAAATACTTTGGCTGTGATTTTTTTGAGCCATCCTTCGCCTTGGCGTTTTTTTCTTTTGGCGTAAACTACTTCGAATCCTTCTTGGGATTTCTGATAGAGAGCAGGGATGAATTCCGGGGGATCTTGTCCATCGCCATCCATGATGACAATTTTTTTGCCCGAAGCCCATTGAATTCCAGCTGAAATAGCGTTTTGATGTCCGAAATTTCGGGAGAAATCAATGTATTTTACAGTGGAATCGGTAGTTGAAAGTCCGATAACAAGAGGAAGTGTTTGGTCGGTTGAACCATCGTTAATAAAAATGATTTCATGGTTGAGATTCAAAGAAATTAGGGTGGATTTTATTCTGTTATACAAAGCGCCAATGTTATTAGCTTCATTGTATAATGGCACGACAACCGATAATTCCATGTTTTTATCCGACACACAACAAAGGTATTTATTTTTATTATATTTAAATTTGCAGTATGAAACGTTTTGTAAATGCGCCGATTTCAAATGCAGCAAAATTTATATTTTCATTTTTGCTTGTTTTGGGGATGTCGTTAAGTTCTTGCAGTAATCAGAAGAGCGAAACGGCGGAATTAGTGGATTTGGCTTCGTTTGAAGAATCCATTGGCGATAGTAAATTAACTATGGTTGACTTCTATGCAACTTGGTGCGGTCCTTGCATGCAAATGGATCCGTTTGTGAAAGAAATTAAATTAGAAAAGAAGGATTTGGTAAATGTGATACAAGTTGATACGGATAAGTTCACTGAGATTGCTGAAAAATATCAAATTGATGCTTTGCCTACATTGATTTTTTTTAAAGAGGGTAAAATTGTGCATCGCGAGGTAGGTGGACGAAGTAAAGAGGATCTGTTAAAATTAATCGAACAATTCAGATAAGGTTTGATTCTAGGAATTTGTGGTCTGAGCGAAAGTGTTTTTACTTTTGGAGTTCATTAATTTCTGTTTTTTGAACTTATTTCAAATTGTAGTTTCCCTTGATTTTATTGGGTTTTCTCTGAACCGACATGTTGGTCTGTGGTTAACTTATGGATAATTAAAATCGTTATTAGAGTGTTAACCAAGTGAGTTATTTAATTTTGGATATATGAGTTTTTTTCCATCCGATTGGGAAGATGATGATGACTTCGACGAGAACGAAGATGGCTTTCAAGGCGATGTAGATAGCCTTGTGAGTGATTTTGAGAATAAATCTCGTGAATCATTTACAGCAAGAGAGTTAATCGAGCTTTTTAGATATTATACCAGTCAGTTACCCGGTTCAGCGAATCCTTTTCATTTGGAGAAGTACGCACGCATGGTGATTGAATTGGGAATCCAGTCGTTTCCTTACGTTCCTATTTTTACCTTACATATGGTAGAATGGTTGATGAATGAGGGTAAGTACAAGAAAGCTCATAAATATTTGGATCAAGCTACGGCTTATACGCCATTTGAGCCGTCATTAATGATGATTAAGGCCATTCTTCATTCACATGAAGGAGCTCGTAAATTGGCATTTGATGCATTGAAGAATGCCATGAATATTATTGGCGATGATGAAGGTTTGATGGAAGACTTTTTGGATATGGTATTGCATTATGAGCAATATGATTTGGCGGATCCAATTGCGGTTAAAGCAGTGGAATTGGATGCGGAGGTCTTGCCTATTCTTGAAAAATATTTAAGTAAGACAGAAGAACCGCACATAATTTCCATGTTGATTCCGGCTATCGAAGCACAAATCAATAAAGATCCGTATATGTCGGAAGCTTGGTTTGTTAAAGGAACTGCGCACATGGCTTTACAGCAACACAATCAAGCGGCCGAAGCTTTGGATTATGCTGTTACAATAAATGAGGATTTTATTGATGCTTGGCATGCTTTAGCCGAGTCGGTTTATGAATTGCAAGAATTCAATCGCGTTATTGAAATCTACGAAGATTTGGTGCAGCGTTTTCCAAAACGACCCATGGATGTTATTGAAGGATTGTACGCTTGGAGTTTGCATGAAACAGGACAAACGCTTAAATCGAGAGAAGTCTATAAACGAATTTTGAAGAAAACACCCGAAGATGCTGAATGTTGGTATAGTTTGGGATTGACTTATCATCACGAGGGACAATATTCCTTGGCTATTCCCTATTTGGAACGCGCTTTTCAATTGGAAGGAATGGAAGCCGATTATGGAATCGTTTTAGCAAGTGCGTATTTCGGCGATCACCAAAAAGATAAATGGACTGATTTGTATACAGATCTAAGTGAGCGTTTTCCATTTGAACCCGAACTGTGGTTGGACTGGGGTGTCGCTTTGCATGAAACAGGTGAAACGGAAAAGGCCTTGGATATCACAGAAACTGGGCTAGAAAATAATCCTGGAAGCATTCAATTGCTTTACAGATTAAGTGCTTTGTGTTATGTTTCTGGAAATACGGAATTGGGTCTATTGGTTTTGGAAAAAGCGTTAGAAATTGAGCCTTCAGAACATAAAGGTATTTTTGTGTTTGCTCCTGAATTGGCCAAATCTATGAAAATTATCAGCTTGATATCTAAGTTTATTGAGCCCGATAGTCAAACAGAGTGATATATTTGATTTTATTGGGATTTTTCTTGACACAATTCGGTTAGCACTCCGTTGGTTGATTTTGGATGCAAGAATGCAATTTCTTTGTTGTCAGCTCCGTCTTTTGGTTGCTGGTGAATCAATTGAAAGCCGAGGTCTGATTTTTCTTGGAGTTCGGTTCGAATATTAGAACTTTCAAAAGCTAGGTGATGAATACCTTCACCTTTTTTCTCTATGAATTTTGCGATAGCGCTTTCGCTGTTGGTGGCTGCTAAAAGCTCGAATTTAACATCCCCCAAAACAAAAAAAGAAGTGATAACACCTTCACTTTCAACGGCTTCTCTTTTGTAGGGTTTCACCCCGAGTAATTGAGTGAATAATGCTTCAGATGCATCTAAGTCTTTTACTGCAATACCAATATGTTCAAGTTTTTTAGGCATAATTCTGTAATTAATCGGAAATAACATACAAATTAACGCAATTACTGAACGAAATTGATTAAGGATTGTTAATTTTGCAGTTTAGAAGGGGTCTAAATAATATTCTCTGAACCATGCAATTTCAGCAGATCAGACTCCAATAAATTATTCCACTCATTGGCTGGCGCAGAAAACGCTGAACGTATTGAGTACCCAACCCATTAAATAAACCCTAAACGCATAAACCCATGAAATTACCTATTTATTTAGATAACAATTCAACTACGCAGATGGATCCTCGCGTATTTGAAACGATGAAGCCTTACTTTTTGGAGGTATACGGTAACGCCGCCAGCAAAAGTCATTCATTTGGTTGGCAAGCAGAAGAAGCTGTAGATTATGCCCGTGAACAAGTGGCTAAAATCATTGGTGCAAATTCCAAAGAAGTTATTTTTACAAGTGGTGCAACTGAAAGTAATAACTTGGCAATTAAGGGTGTATATGAAATGTATGCTGCCAAGGGTAATCACTTCATTACTGTTTCAACTGAACATAAAGCGGTTTTAGATGCATGCAAACACCTTGAAAAATTGGGTGCTGAAGTTACCTACTTACCCGTTGGTACGGATGGTTTAATTCAAGTTTCTCAAATTGAAGCAGCGATTAAACCCACTACGGTTTTGGTTTCTGTAATGTACGCAAATAATGAATTGGGGGTTATTCAGCCCATTCGTCAGATAGGTGAACTTTGTAGAAAAAACGGTGTGTTATTTCATACAGATGCAACGCAAGCGGTAGGTAAAATTCCGGTAGATGTAAACGCTGATTTTATTGATTTGTTGAGTTTTACCGGACATAAAATGTATGGTCCAAAAGGGGTAGGAGCACTATATGTGCGTCGTAAAAATCCTCGTGTTAAAGTAACTGCACAAATGGATGGAGGTGGACATGAACGCGGCATGCGCAGCGGTACTTTAAACGTTCCGGGTATTGTTGGTTTTGGTAAAGCATGTGAAATTGCATTGGCAGAAATGGATCAGGATGCGAAACGTTTAGGTGCAATGCGAGACCGTTTAGAAAACGCATTATTGCAATTAGAAGAAACTTATGTAAATGGAAACAAAGAACACCGTTTGCCACATACAGCAAATATTTCGTTCAAATACGTTGAGGGAGAAGGTTTGATGATGGGTATTAAGGATATCGCTGTTTCAAGTGGATCTGCTTGTACTTCTGCTTCATTGGAGCCCAGTTATGTATTGAAAAACTTAGGACTGGACGATGAATTAGCTCATAGCAGTATTCGTTTTGGTTTGGGACGTTTTACAACGGATGAGGAAATTGATTTTGCTATCAACTGTGTAACCACAGCTGTAAACAAATTGCGCGATATGAGTCCTTTGTGGGAAATGTTCAAAGAGGGAATTGATTTGAAGAGCATTGAATGGACTGAACATTAATCGAGAGATTAACATATTTCAACAAAACCCATTGTAATTTAGAAACAATATAAATAAATTTGTAAAACATAAACCCATTAATAGTATAAACCCATGGCATATTCAGATAAAGTAGTAGATCATTACACCAATCCTAGAAACATTGGAACCCTTGATAAGGCAAACACCAATGTTGGAACTGGTTTAGTTGGCGCACCCGAGTGTGGCGACGTAATGCGTTTGCAAATTCAAGTAAACGACGAAACGGGTGTAATTGAAGATGCAAAATTCAAAACCTTTGGATGTGGTTCTGCAATCGCTTCTTCTTCATTGGCAACAGAATGGATCAAAGGTAAAACCATTGACCAAGCATTGTCTATTGATAATATGGACATTGTAGAAGAATTGGCATTGCCTCCAGTGAAAATTCACTGTTCAGTATTGGCAGAAGATGCAATTCGCGCAGCAATTAACGATTACCGTGCTAAAAAAGGTTTAGAGCCCTTGGTGTCTGAAAAGACTCATCATTAATCAAGACTCACCCATAAAACGGAGTAAGTCGGAATGACAATTAAGAATATACAATAATTATACAATAAAAAGGAGTAGAAATATGTTAGCAGATGCAGGTGCAATAACCATTACCGATAAAGCGTTGGATAAAGTATTTAACTTGATGAAGGATGCAAATATTTCTACTCCTGACTATTTTCTACGTGTAGGCGTAAAAGGTGGAGGTTGTTCTGGCCTTTCCTACGAATTGGATTTCGATAATGAATCCAAACCTGGAGATATGGAGTTTGGCAACGATCAATTAAAGATTGTTTGTGATATGAAGAGCTTCTTGTATCTCTGTGGAACAGAACTTGATTTTTCTGATGGTTTGAATGGTAAGGGCTTTAATTTTATCAATCCGAACGCAGCTCGTACATGTGGATGTGGTGAGAGCTTTGCTATTTAAAAACTCATGGAAACCATTCAAATTAATTCTGAATTTATTCAGTTAAATCAATTACTAAAATTGTTGGGTTGGGCCGAAACGGGAAGTGAAGCCAACGATTTTATCGATGCCGGTTTAGTGAAAGTAAACGGCGAACAAGAATTTCGCAGAAGAAATAAAATTTACCCCAACTTTAAAGTGGAGCTTGACGAAAAGTCGGTTCAAGTCCTTGCTGGCGAATGAATTTCAGTGGTTGAGGCATTTTAATTATACATTACTTGCCATAATTCTAAGTTGTAACAGGGTGATATTTATCATAGTTCACGCTGACAACTATCATTGTATCTGACGTTAAAGGATTCGAAATTTGAATTATGAAAACGTCACAAAACCCACAGAAGTATTTATCGGAATTGCACCAAGAACATAATGAGTTCCGTTCGTCATTAAACTTCTCAAAAGACGAGTTGGTTACCTTCAGTAATCGTTTAGAAGAAATTGCGAAAGCCAATACCGTTCAAGATGTAATGATGCAAGTTGAAAAATTCCAGAATCATTTTATTCGTCAAAGAGAGGTAATTGATGAGTTAATGCACGAGATTGGTGAACATGAGCGCGAAATTGCTAAAATGGCAGAAGAAAACAACGTTGCAACGGACCACAGAAAGGCAGATGATCATGTTGAATTAAGAGACAAAGTTGAAACATTTCAAAAGTTGTATTCAGAATTAAAAAGAGAATACATGTCGTTTTTGAGCAAGACCTTTTGATAGTAGAATTGTACTAGAAATCTTATTTATATCTTAAAAAAAGGGGCCTGAGCCCCTTTTTTTACATCACCACATTGACAATTCTATTTTTCACCACAATGATTTTCTTGGGTGCTTTGCCTTCTAGCCACTTTTGAACTATCTCATTTTGAAGGACTGATTTTTCGATATCAGCAGTTTCAGCATCCACCGGGAACTCTAATTGTGTGCGAGTTTTACCATTGATACTAATGGGGTAGTTGAATGTCGATTCTGAAACAAACGCTTCATTGAATACAGGCCAGTTTCCAATATGGATCGAATTTTCATTTCCTAAGCGTTTCCATAATTCTTCCGATACGTGTGGAGCAAATGGTGCCAAAAGTACCAACAATGGCTCTAAAACGTCTTTTTTGCGGCATTTTAATGTAGTAAGCTCATTCACACAAACCATAAATGCGGATACCGAAGTATTGAATGACATTGTTTCAATGTCTTGAGTGACTTTTTTAATGGTTTTATGAAGGGTTTTTAATTCTTCGGGGGATGGGGTTTCGTTGTTAACTGCCCAATTTTCACCGTCGAAGAATAGTCGCCAGAGTTTAGCTATGAATCGAGAAACTCCTTCTATTCCATGTGTATTCCAAGGTTTACTATCGGTTAATGGTCCGAGGAACATTTCATACAATCTCAACGTATCGGCACCATATTGGGCACAAACATCATCCGGATTCACTACATTTCCCCAGCGCTTACTCATTTTTTGTCCATCTTCACCCATGATCATACCTTGGTTTACTAATTTTTTAAATGGTTCATCCCAAGAAATAAAATTAAGATCATGTAAGAATTTGGTCCAGAAACGAGAGTATAAAAGGTGACCTGTAGCGTGTTCACTTCCCCCGATATACAAATCCACTTGATTCCAATACTCCAACGCCTCAGGAGACGCTATCATTTCAGGATTTTTAGGATCGATATAGCGCAAAAAATACCAGCTACTACCAGCCCAACCAGGCATGGTATCGGTTTCGCGGGTACCTTGAGGAATGTTTACCCAGTCGGTTACGGCTGCTAAAGGGCTTTCGCCTGTTCCAGAAGGTTTGTAGCTTTCTACTTTGGGAAGCTCAACCGGTAATTCATTGATTAGTTGAGGAACGCCATCTTGGTTGTAAACAATTGGAAAAGGTTCTCCCCAGTAACGCTGGCGACCAAATCCTGCTTCGCGAAGTTTGTAATTGATTTTTTTCTTTCCGATGTTTCTGGATTGAATTTCTTCAATGGCTTTTCGAACTGCCAATTTTACATTCAGGCCATTCAAGAAATCGCTGTTGAAACACACGCCATCTTTAGAAATATATGCTTCTTCCAGTGGTAAGCTTAAATCTTCATTTTCAGGTTTGACTACGGGGATGATGGGTAGATTGAATGCTTTTGCAAATTCAAAATCGCGATCATCATGAGCAGGAACGGCCATGATTGCACCGGTTCCGTATCCAGCTAAAACATAATCACTTACCCAAATTGGAATTTCAGTATTTGTAAAAGGATTAATAGCATAAGCTCCTGTAAATACACCAGTTTTGGTTGTATCAGCCATACGTTCAATTTCCGAACGATTTTTGGCTTTGTTAGCGTATTCAATAACGGCATTACGTTGATCGGCGGTGCACAGTGATTCTAGATTTTCAAATTCTGGAGCAATAACCATGTAAGTTGCGCCAAAAATAGTGTCTGGACGTGTTGTGAAAATTCTAATGGCCTTGTTCAAGCTAGGCACCCAAAAATCTACTTCAGCACCTTCGCTTTTTCCGATCCAGTTTCGTTGGATCTCTTTAAGCGAATCCGACCATTCAAGTTGGTTGAGACCATCGATTAAACGATCCGCATAGGCCGTAATTCGTAAACTCCATTGCTTCATTTTTTTACGAACCACCGGATATCCTCCGCGTTCGCTAACGCCGTTTACAACTTCTTCATTGGCCAAAACTGTTCCCAGTTCTTGGCACCAGTTCACGGTTGTTTCGTCGATGAAAGCCAGTCTGTAATGATTTAAAATTTCTTCTTTTTCAGAAGGGTTAAATTGATTCCATTCGTCGGCAGAAAAAACTTCGGAATAAGTGGAGTGAGCAATGATGTTTTTATTTCCAGCAGATTGAAATTCTGAAATCAACTGATCAATTGAACGGGCTTTATTCTCTTTTTTATCGTAGAAATGCGTAAAAAATAAAGAAAAAATATACTGAGTCCATTTGTAATAATCGGGGTCGCACGTTTTAACTTCCCTCGACCAATCGTAAGAAAATCCGATTTTATCTAATTGTTCACGGAATCTCTTAACATTTTGTTCAGTAGTAATAGCGGGATGTTGACCAGTTTGGATAGCATATTGTTCAGCGGGTAAACCGAAAGCATCGTATCCCATAGGATGTAGAACATTAAATCCATTCAAACGTTTGAATCGAGAAACAATATCGGAAGCGATGTATCCAAGTGGATGTCCCACGTGCAGTCCTGCACCAGAAGGGTAAGGAAACATGTCGAGCACATAATATTTGGGTTTGTTGGTGTCAATATCAACGTTGTAAAGTTGATTTTCAGTCCAATTTTTTTGCCATTTGGCTTCAATTTCTTGAAAGTTATATGAATTTGAATGAGACATTTCGGTGCAAAAATACGAAGGATAGTTCTTTTTAACGACCTTTGCATATTCATGGCAGAAAGTAATTTCATAGATTATGTAAAAATTTGTTGTCGAAGCGGTAATGGAGGGGCAGGAAGTCGCCATTATCATCGCAGCAAAATGAGTCCTAAAGGTGGTCCAGATGGTGGAGATGGAGGAAAGGGTGGAGATATAGTTTTGCGCGGCAATAATCAAACGTGGACATTGTTGCACTTAAAATACCGCAAGCATATTATGGCAGGCGACGGTCAACCCGGTGGGGAAAGCTTTAGTTCTGGAAAGTATGGTGAGAGTATTATTTTAGATGTTCCTTTGGGAACGGTAGCGCGTGATGCAGAAACCGGTGAATTTATGTTTGAAATCACGGAAGATGGAGAAAAACGCGTATTGGTTCCAGGGGGAAAAGGCGGATTGGGTAATGCGCATTTTGCAACATCTACCAATCAAGCTCCACAATACGCTCAGCCAGGTATTCCGGGTATTGAACAATGGATTATACTTGAACTGAAAGTATTAGCGGATGTGGGATTGGTTGGTTTTCCAAATGCAGGTAAGAGTACTTTGTTGAGTGTTGTTAGTGCTGCAAAACCGGAAATAGCGGATTATCCATTTACTACGTTGGTTCCAAATTTAGGCGTAGTAGGATATCGCGATTTTAAGAGTTTTGTAATGGCAGATATTCCGGGAATTATTGAAGGTGCGCATGAGGGTAAAGGTTTAGGTCATCGATTTCTTAAGCACATTGAACGAAATGCGGTATTGCTTCTTTTGATTCCAGCGGATAGCAAGGATCACTTAGCTGAATACAAAACGTTGGTCAATGAATTGGAGGCGTTTAGCAAGGAGTTGGTACTCAAAGATAAAATTGTAGCAATCAGTAAATCAGAGCTTTTGGATGATGAATTGAAGGAAGAAATCAAACGCGAAATGCCTGGAATTGATTTACATTTTTTCAGTAGCGTAACGCAGCAAGGTTTGGTCGAGCTGAAGGATGTATTATGGACTGCTATTCAGCGCTATAAGTGATTTTGAGTAGCGCTATTTACAACAATTGTTCATTCAGATTCTTTATTTTTGCTTTTCGAGAGCACTTTTAATTCTGTTTGAGTTTTTGTGGGATATAAGTGATGCAAACAAAAAATACGGATTTAGATTTGAACATGAAGTTTAATAAGGAATTGTCTTTAGATGAAAAACAATTCTCATAAGTTTTGAATAATGTAAGAATTTGAGTCAAAGTAAAAATGAAATAAAAATTAAATATGAAGAAGTCGATATATACTTTAGCAGTCTTTTTTTCGGTAGTAAATGGTTTGTTTATCAATGAGATTCATGCTCAGGGAACAAACAGATCGGATGTTGAAGCTCAATTACCAACGGAAATTAAAGTTAAACCTACGAATGATGAATGGATTTTTACCGTTGAATCTAAAAATGGTCAAAAACCAATTGTCGTTAGTCAAGGTGAGTTTGAACGTCAGTTTTTAAAGAATTTAAATTTAAAAGAGAAACCTGTAACCGCCCAAGATATTGACGAGTATTTGAAGTTATATATCCGATTCAAAATGAAAATTCAGGATGCCGTTGAATCAGGAAAAGATACTTTGGAGGACTACAAACAGGAGTTAGCCATGTATAGAGATCAATTGGCTAAGAATTATTTATACGATAGAAATGTTACTCAACAACTGATAGAAGAAGCCTATGATCGCATGAAAAGCGAAGTAAAGGTTTCTCATATTTTGATGGCATGTCCAAGAAATGCAAATCAAGCATTGGTTGATAAAGTAACAAAGCGAATGAATGAAATTCATGCTGCATTGTTGCGCAATCCATCAAAAGATAATTTTGCTCAGTTTGCAGCCTCAGATTCAGAAGATCCAGGAACAAAAAACAGTGGTGGAAATTTGGGTTATTTGACAGCGCTTCAAGTGGTATATGAATTCGAAAATGAAGTGTACAATACCCCTGTGGGAGGAATTTCTAAAGTTTTTAGAACGGATTTTGGATTTCATATTTTACGCGTTGAAGACAAAAGACCCAATCCCGGGGATATTAAATTACGTCATATCTTAGTTCGCACTGGTGCAAATTCAAACCACAGTGTGGAAGAGGGTGAAAAAATGATTCGTGAAATTTTTGAAAAGATTAAATCGGGTCAAGAGACCTTTGAAAGTATGGCTCGTTTACACAGCGAGGATTACAGCAGCAAATACAATGGTGGAATAGTTGACTGGGTTAATACAACTCAATTTATTGGAGATTTGGAGCGACAAATGTGGGTTGGAAAGGCTTTTGAATTGAAAAAAGATGGAGATTACACTGAAGTATTTAAAACCAATTATGGCTGGCATATTTTACAGAGAGAAGGAGTAAGACCATTGAGTTCTTTTGATCAAATGAAGCCTACGTTGAAAACGAAAGTTCAACAAAATCAACGTTCTCAGATTTCTGTTGATGCATTGGTAAAGAGAATCAAATTGGATGATGGATTCAAAATAAATTCGGTAGATGGTGCTAATGTTTACAATGCTATTAAGTTGCCAGTGATAAGTTTAATGATGAAAGATTCAGCCGTTTACAAAGGAAGTGTGAATTATGAATCTTTACCAGAAAATATCACTATCTCAAAGCGTAATTTCAAATATAGAGATTTAGTTTTGGTACAATTGGGTGGTGAAGACCATACCGTAGATGAGTTTGTGACTCATTTAATCGCCAATAAAAAGCCCATCAATACTACCGCAGATGTTTATGTGGACGATCGATTTAACGAATGGGTAAGCAATGTTTGTGTTTCTTACCAAAACGAACATTTGGAGGAGAAGTCAGTAGAGTTTAGAGATATTTATCAAGAGTATCGCGAAGGAATATTGATGTTTAATCGCATGCAGGAGAAAGTTTGGAACAAAGCCAATATGGATTCTGTGGGATTGGAGAAATATTATCAGCAACATGTTTCCGAATACCAGTGGGATAATCGATTCCATGTTGAATTCTACTTCAGCGTTGATGATAAAATGAACAAAAAAGTGTTGAAGCAAGTGAAAAAAGGGATTTCCCCCGAAGAAATCAAAAAAGAGCATACTCAAAAAGCACTTTTGGATTTCAACTATCGTATTGGTAAATATCAACTTTCAGATACAGCGTTGTTTCCCCAAAGAAAAGCATTGTCGAGAGTTTTTGCTGATGAAAAGATGAAAAAAGCCAAGAATAAAGTATTCAATTTGGGTAAAATTGGTGATGATTGGGTGGTGGTAAAGGTGAAAGAATTTTTACCAGCGGGTCCAAAAACATTGGAAGAAACCAGAGGTCCAGTTGCGTCTAAATACCAAGAAGAATTGGAGAAAATGTGGATCCAAGAATTGGAGTCAAAATATTCAGTTAAAGTGAATACAGAAGCTGTAAATAATATCAAAGGGAAGTTGATTTCTCGATAAAACTTGCTTGAATGAAATTCGAAACAAAAACAGTTGGATCCTTATTAAGAACAATCACGTTCTTATGGTTGGTGTTTACTTCCTTTACAAATAAAATAACTGCACAACAAGGTCCAGCTTTGCCACCAAAATTCGTTGATGGAATTCTAGCTGTTGTTGGTGAGAAAATTATTTTAGCTAGTGATTACGAAACGGAAAAAGTACAAATTGCCCGTGGACAGGTGCTTCCTGATAGTCAGAAAATCTACTGTTATGTATTGGAGCAATTAATTGTTAGGAAGCTCATGTTGAGTCAAGCAGAGATTGATAGTTTGCCAATTCCTGATGACCGAGTAGAAGCGGAAATTGACAATCGTATTCGGAATTTCCAACGACAAGCTGGAAGTTTATCTGATTTGGAAAAATACTTAGGGAAGACAATTCAAGAATTCAAAGAGGAAATTCGACCCAAAATGCGAGAGCAGTTGATGTCGCAAGAAATGCAACAAAAAATAGCAGGAAATATCCGAATTAGCCCTAAAGAAGTACAGGAATTTTACAAGCGGATACCTGAAGATAGTTTGCCTATAATTCCTACAGAAGTGGAGGTTGCGCAATTGTTGATTGAATTGCCAATTTCTCAAATTTCTACTGATTTCGCGATGGATCAATTAGAACAGTTGAGAAAACGAATACTTAAGGGAGAGTCTTTTGAGAAGTTAGCTCGCTTATATTCGATGGATCCGGGTTCTAAGAATCAGGGCGGATTATTACCCGAATTTGGTCGTGGTGAAATGGTATCTCAGTTTGAAAGAATGGCGTTTAAGCTCAAGGAGGATAGTCTAAGTCCGGTGTTCAAGTCGGATTTTGGATACCACTTGATGAAACTGATCAAAAGAAAGGGAGAGAGAGTTATAGCGGCTCATATTTTAATTCGCCCTGAGAATACTTCAGATGATTATTTAATTGCTGCGAATAGAGCGGATTCTATTTATCAATTATTGAGTTCAGGTGAGATGGACTGGTGCGCCGCGGTGAAAAAATACTCTTCAGAAAAATTAGGTAATCAAGGTTATTGTGGATTTTTAACTGACGAATCAACAGGAATGCAGAAAACGTTGTTTGAAGCCTTGCCTACAGATGTTAAACAGATAATAGATAAGTTAAAGCCAGGCGAATTTTCAAAGCCTGCGGTAACTCAAACACCCGATGGGAGAATTATGTACCGTATTTTGTATTTGAAAACGTTTATAGCACCCCATCAAGCCAATTTGATACAAGATTACAGCAGAATTCAAATGGAAGCTGAATCTGAAAAGAAACAGAAAACCATTGATAAATGGGTTGAAAAACACAGAAAACGTACCTATATTAAAATCTATGCAAGGGATGCAGCTTGCAGTGATCTTTTGAAATGGGAGAATGAATAAAAATTCGGATAAGATCTATATGAACTCAGTTGAATTGGCACGTGGCTTCGAAGGGAAAATTTCTGAATTAAAATCAGAGGTTTCTAAAGTGATTGTTGGACAAGAACAGACGGTCGAAGCATTAATAAATGCACTATTTTGTCATGGACACGTTCTAATGGTGGGAGTGCCTGGTTTGGCTAAAACGCTATTGGTTAAAACCATTTCAACCGTGTTGGATTTGGATTTCAATCGTGTTCAGTTTACTCCAGACTTAATGCCAAGTGATATTGTTGGATCTGAGATTTTAGATGAGCAGCGTCAATTTCGATTTGTAAAGGGTCCAATTTTTACTAATTTATTGCTTGCCGATGAAATCAACAGAACACCTCCAAAAACGCAAAGCGCACTATTGGAGGCGATGCAGGAGCGTCAGGTAACAGCGGCAGGTAAGAATTATTATTTACCAGATCCGTTCTTTGTTTTGGCTACTCAAAATCCCATCGAGCAAGAAGGTACTTATCCTTTACCTGAAGCGCAATTAGACCGGTTTATGTATCAGGTGAATTTGGATTATCCTAGTTTTGAGCAGGAAGTTCAGGTTTTGAAACAAACAACTCAACCCAAGTCAGTTGCCGTTCAACCCATTTTGAATGCGGAAGAAATTATTCGTTATCAAGGTTTAGTTAAAGAAGTACCTGTAACAGATGCTGTTTTTGAATATGTAGTTAAATTGGTTCAAAAAAGTAGACCAAATACAGCGGGTGCGCATAGTTTGAGTAATCAATATTTGGCTTTTGGTGCTGGACCACGTGCTGGACAAAATTTAATTAACGGAGCGAAATGTCACGCACTGATGCATGGTAAGTTTTCTGTCGATATCGAAGATGTTAAAGCCGTGTCACACTGGGTTTTAGGACACAGAATCGTTCTGAATTTCAAAGCTGAAGCAGAAGGTGTGAAGATTGCAGACGTAATTGATTCTTGGAAATAATCAATAAAAAAAGGCGATATCGCGCCGCTACAACCTGATACCCTTGCTTCCTTCCGGACCTGGGGGAGTTCACAGGGAGCTGGCCGTATCGCCCTAGTGCAAAGATACAACGATTCTTTGGTCATTCAAAATAAAAGACATTTCAAATTCCTATTCTCTTTCATTGCTTTCTTCTATAGCTTTCTGTTGTAGATTTTACCGATACGGTTGATTTTACATTGTTTTCCGGGGATAAAATATTAATTTCGAAGGTATCTTCATGCGTTTAAGTTCAGAAAATCTAATCAAACAATACGGGTCAAAATGCGTTGTAAATGACGTTTCCGTTGAGGTAAATACCGGCGAAATTGTAGGCCTTTTGGGTCCAAATGGTGCAGGTAAAACCACTACGTTTTATATGTTTGTTGGTTTAGTCAAACCTGATACCGGGAAGATTTTCCTGAATGATGAAGAAATTACTCATTTGCCTATGTACCGTCGCGCACGAAAAGGTTTGGGTTACCTTCCCCAAGAAGCATCCGTATTTCGTGAATTGAGCGTTGAAGACAATATCAAAGCCATTTTAGAGATAACAAAACTATCCCCCGCTGAACAAAAGGATAAGCTCGAGAGTTTGATCGAAGAGTTTGGATTGGGAAGAGTGCGCAAGAATCTCGGAAAAGTGCTTAGTGGTGGCGAACGTCGTAGAACTGAAATAGCTCGAGCGTTGGCAACAGATCCCAGCTTTATATTGCTGGATGAGCCATTCGCAGGCGTTGACCCTATTGCTGTTGAAGATATTCAGGCCATAGTGTCGAAGTTGAAAGAAAAGAATATTGGAATTCTAATTACCGATCACAATGTTCAAGAAACCTTGAGCATTACAGATCGAGCATACTTATTGTTCGAGGGAAAATTGCTTAAACAAGGTACTGCTGAGGAACTTGCCGCTGATGAAATGGTCAGAAAGGTTTACTTAGGACAGAACTTTGTATTGCGTAGGAAAACACCTGAAAGTTTAAAGCTTTGAGACTGATATTTTCTGATAATCTAAATCCCTTTTTCAATCTCGCTGCTGAAGCTCATCTGTTACACCATTGTGAAGATGATGTAATGATGATTTGGAGGAGCGAGAAAGCCGTTGTATGCGGTAAACATCAAAACGTATGCGCAGAAGCCAATTTTCGTTTTTGTAAAGAAAATCAAATTGATATTGCCCGTCGATTGAGCGGCGGAGGGACGGTGTTTCATGACCTAGGAAATATCAATTTTACATTCATTAAAAACCTAACTGAAGGGATTGAGAAAGCTGTTAATTATAAACAGTTCTTGGAACCTGTGAGGCACGTTCTTTTGGAGTTAGGGATTCCAACATCCTACTCTCATCGAGATGACTTATTATTGAATGGCTTAAAAATAAGCGGAAATGCTCAGCATATTTATCAAAAGGGGATGCGATTATTGCACCACGGAACCCTGTTGTATAATTCGGATTTGAAATCATTGAATCAATCTATTCGTTCAAAAGGTACTTATATTGGAAAATCAGTTCCTAGTAATCGTTCGGATGTGATGAATATTTCCGAATTTAAAGATTTGGGTTCAGTTGAAGTCTTTATGAATGCATTTAAAGGCGGTTTCGAGCGGTTTTGGGGGATGGAATTCGGTGGTTTGTTGAATCATGAGGTTGAACAAATTGAAATGCTACAGAACGATAAATTTGAAACAGAGAAGTGGATTGTAGGTTATAGTCCCAGATACATTCATACTCGTATGTTTGAAACTCAAGACGGGTCAATTTCTTTTGAAATGCATATTTCGGATGGAATTATTCAAAAATTAGATTTAGATATTCAAGGTGAAGTTTACTTCAATACCGATGTTCAGCTATTGGGATTGGAATTGAGTGTAGGCAATTTGGAAAAAGCGTTTCCCAATTTAAGTCAATCTGAACTATTGGAGTTCTTTTAGGTTATTAAGTTGGTATTGAATATTAGAAATTCAAGAGTAGTTTAAATCTAAAAATTAATTATCATGATGAAGAAAAAAGAACGCGTTGATTTTATTGCAACTACGTTAGAAAATTTATATCCTGAAACACCCATACCATTAGATCATAGTGATCCCTACACCCTATTAATTGCTGTGCTTTTGAGCGCTCAATGCACCGATGAGCGAGTAAATAAGATTACCCCTTTTTTGTTTGAAAGGGCAAGCAATCCTCATGAAATGATTCTATTGAGCATTGATGAAATTCGTGAAATTATCAAGCCCTGTGGGTTGTCGCCATTTAAAAGCAAAGCTATTTGGAATTTAAGTCAGATTTTGGTGGAGAAATACGGTGGTGAAGTGCCAAATTCATTTGAGGAATTAGAAGCGTTGCCCGGAGTTGGACATAAAACAGCGAGTGTTGTAATGAGTCAGGCATTTGGAGTACCGGCGTTCCCCGTAGATACGCACATACATCGATTAGCAGAGCGCTGGAAACTTACCAATGGAAAGAGTGTAGAGCAAACTGAGAAGGATTTGAAACGCTTATTCCCAAAAGAGACTTGGAATAAATTACATCTTCAAATTATTTTTTATGGTCGTCAATATTGTCCTGCGCGTGGCCATAAACTAGAGAATTGCCTTATTTGTAGAACGATTCATGAGGCTTAGGAAAGAGGCATATGCAGTAGTATTTGAAATTAATTCATTTAACCGGAGTTATTGACAAATTTTAAAGGTAATTGATTTATTGAAAAATTGCTTTCAAAAAAAATGCCCTCAAAAACTTTGAGGGCATTTTTAATAATTATGATTTGATTGGATTAGAAATCTCTAACTCGTTTATTTCGTGGTTTTTGATCTCCGTAAGCTGAAGCATCTTTAGGGCCGCCAAAAGATTTTCTTGCAGATCCACCTCTTGAAGTGTCGTTTGATCTACCTCTGAAATCACCAGAACCGCCTCTTGATTCGCTTGATCTACCTCTAGACTCACCAGAGTTTCCTCTAGAATCATTAGATCTACCTCTGAATTCACCTGAACGACCAGATCCTTGACCGTATCCACCTGAATTGGATCCACTTCTTTCGCTTGATCTTTGTGATGAACTAGCACCGAAACCACGGCCACCACGTCCTTGTGAATCAGATCCAGAATTACCTCTTCCAGAATCGCTTGAACGTCCAAATCCTCTTCCATTTCCAGATGAAGAACCATTTCTAGAGGAAGATTGTCCGCGATAGCTAGAATTATCTCTAGTTCCGAAATGTCTTCCTTCTGAAGGGGCACGGTTGGCATCTGAAGAACGGTTGTTCTCAGAAGCAGCTCTAGCGCTTGGGTCTTTATGATCGTTTCTGTTTCTTTCGGGACGGCCGAATCGGTCTCTTCTATCGTTAGAATCGCGACGATCATAGTTGCGAGAATTTCCGCGAGAAGAACGTGATTTGCCACCACCGCTTCTGCCTTCAGGAAGTTCAATTCTGAAATCGTGTTCCATTTCAAGTAAGGTGTCGGTTCCGAAAACTTTTGTTACTTGATCCAATAATCTCTTTTCACCTGCGCTGCAGAATGACATTGCCAAACCTTCAGTGCCTGCTCTACCTGTACGACCAATACGGTGAGTATAGGTTTCAGCATCCTCAGGCATGTCGAAATTCACAACGTAGTTCAAGGCAGAGATGTCAACTCCTCTCGCTGCAACGTCGGTAGCAACTAACAAACGTGCACGACCAGATTTGAAAATATCTAAGTTTCTTGAACGTTCACGTTGGCTTTTATCACCGTGAATAGCAACAGCAGAGTGTTCATTATCTCTTAAAGTTTCAACCAAACGGTCAGCACCAATTTTGGTTTTGGTAAACACCAACATGGAATCAATTTGTTCATCTTCTAAAAGTTGAAGAAGTAATTCCTCTTTGTTTTTTTGTCCTACAGCAAATAACCATTGTTTGATTTTTGGTTTTTGACTTTCTGTAGGAAGGATATCTACTTTTTCTGGTTCGTTAAGCAATTCTTGTGCAAGAAAACGAATTTCAGGAGAAGCGGTAGCAGAGAAAAGTAAAGTTTGTTTTGTTTGATTTTCAAGGTATTTGCCGATTTGGCGAATATCGTCGATGAATCCCATGTCTAACATGCGATCACATTCATCTAGAACAAAGGTTTGAACCTTGTGAAGTTTAACGTGACCTTGATTGATTAAATCAAGTAATCTACCAGGAGTGGCAATAACCACGTGAGTTCCACGCTTCAATTTATCAACCTGTCTGAACTGAGGAACACCACCGTAGATCAACGTGATTTTTAGGTGAGTGTCGCTAGCATAAGCGGTGAAATTGTCGGCAATTTGGTGTGCTAATTCGCGAGTAGGAGCCAAGATCAATGAATGAATTTCCTTTTGAGGATTTTCAATAATTTTTTGGATGATTGGCATAGCGAAAGCGGCGGTTTTACCGGTTCCTGTAGGTGCGGTGGCAAAAAGGTCCGCATTTCTCAAAATAATTGGAATTGCAGCCTCTTGAATAGCTGTTGGGTGGCTGTAACCCTGTTGTTCAACAGCGGACAGCAATTGAGGCGCAAGCCCCAGCTCGTTAAATAATGTCATTTAATAATAATTTCTTACGGGCAAACGCTTTAAAGCAGAAAAATTAGCGTTGGAATCAATTTGATATAGATTCGAACTGGATTTAGTTCCCACTCGTAAACAATTGCGGTGCAAAGATACAAAATAAATTTTGAGTTATCAACATTTTGTCGGAATAAATGTTAATTACATAGAAATATGCGTTTGATAGTAAGGCGTTTAAATGTAACATGAGGATGTTTTCTAAAACGTTTGGCTTGGCTATTCAGATTGGGATGGTTTAAAAATTTGTTTGAATTACACCAAGAATTATGCTGATTTTACAAGAAGTAACCCTTCAAAAAACGGATTAAACAGAAACTTTAGCTTAAATTTGAAATGATGTTGAAACAGGATTTACAATTCAATAAAAACGAAGATTTTAATAAACAATTGTGGGATGCGGTTAAATCAAAACTGGTAAAGATTCATGCTGGAGGAGGGGAAAAAGCCGCTGCAAAACAAAAAGAAAAGGGCAAATTGTTAGCTCGCGAGCGCATTGATTATCTGCGTGATGCAAACACTCAATGGATTGAAATTGGTGAGTTTGCTGGTTATGAAATGTATCCTGAGTACGGCGGTTGTCCTGCCGGTGGTGTAGTTGCTGGAATTAGTTATGTATCAGGACGTCAATGTGTAATTGTGGCAAATGATGCAACTGTTAAAGCCGGAGCTTGGTTTCCAATAACGGGTAAAAAGAATCTTCGTGCACAAGAAATTGCCATGGAGAATCGATTGCCAATTATTTATTTGGTAGATAGTGCTGGGGTATTTCTTCCAATGCAGGATGAGATCTTTGCCGATAAGGAGCATTTTGGAAGAATGTTTAGAAATAATGCTAAAATGAGCTCCATGGGTATTACCCAAATTGCGGCTGTAATGGGTAGTTGTGTCGCTGGTGGTGCTTATTTGCCCATCATGAGCGATGAGGCATTGATTGTTGAGGGAAATGGAAGCATATTTCTAGCTGGAAGCTATTTGGTCAAAGCTGCCATCGGCGAGAATGTTGATAATGAGACATTAGGAGGTGCAGTAACTCAAACAGAAATTTCAGGCGTAATCGACGATAAATTCCCGACCGATCAAGCGTGTTTGGATCGCATCAAATATATAATGAACAAGTTGGGAAGTCAGGAAAAGGCAGGTTTTGATCGAGTTGCTCCTGCATCCCCCAAAAAAGATGAAAAAGAAATTTTCGGTATTCTTCCTGATGATCGAGCAAAACCCTATCAAACGGTTGAACTGATTGAGCGTTTAGTTGATAATTCGGAGTTTGAACAATACAAAGAAGACTACGGAAAAACGATTATGTGCGGATATGCACGTATTAATGGTTGGGCAGTTGGCATTGTTGCCAATAATCGTGAAGTGGTTAAAAATAGCAAAGGTGAAATGCAGTTTGGTGGCGTAATTTATTCGGATAGTGCGGATAAAGCAGCCCGTTTTATTATGAATTGCAATCAGAAGAAAATTCCATTGGTGTTTTTACAGGATGTAACCGGATTTATGGTTGGCAGTCGCAGTGAACACGGGGGAATCATTAAGGACGGTGCTAAAATGGTAATGGCGATGGCCAATAGTACGGTTCCCAAATTTACCATTGTTGTGGGTAATAGTTATGGTGCTGGAAATTATGCCATGTGCGGTAAGGCCTATGATCCTCGTTTGATTGTGGCTTGGCCATCGGCAAAAATTGCAGTAATGGGAGGCGATCAAGCAGCTAATACACTTTTGCAAATTGAAAAGGCACGATTGCTGGGTAAAGGCGAACAAATCACACCTGAAGCTGAAAAGGAACTTTTGGATAAAATCAAAGGAAAATACGATAATGGAACGACTCCGTATTATGCGGCTGCGCGACTTTGGGTAGATGCGATTATCAATCCGTTGGAAACCAGAACTTGGATTTCAATGGGTATTGAAGCAGCCAATAATGCACCTGTTGAGAAATACAATCCGGGTGTTTTGCAAACCTGATTTCTTAGAGAATTTCTATTCTCCCGATTTGATTTTCACGGTTTCTAGGACTTTAAGAATGGTGTCTTGTCCATGTGCTCCGCTCAGCGAATACGCTTCGTTGAATACAAAAAACGGAACGCCTCTGGCACCAACTTGTTGTGCTTGATATTGGTCAAGCTGTACTTCTTCCTTGATTTTAGAATCATCAAATGGGTTGGTATATTCAGACAAGTCAATGTTGACTTCTTTTGCAAGTCGAATTAGAATTTCTTCATCTTCTACGTTTTCACCCAATGTGAAGTAAGAATGGAATAATTTCTCTTTGAATTCATTTGCTTTGCCTTGTTTTTGTGCAATATGAATAAGCATGTGCGCTTTTCTTGAATTGCTGACTTGTGCCTGTTCAAAATTGAATTCTATACCCAATTCAGCACCCTGCACCTTGAGTTTGTTGTTCATGTGTTTTACCGTCTCAATATCCATTCCCTTTATATCTGATAGGTATTGTTGAATAGTATAATTCGGTTTGTGTTGGATATTGGGATTGAGTTCGAAACTCTTCCAAACAATCTGAACGTTATCTTTACCCGAAAAGTTTTCTAGTGCTTTTTCTAACTGTTTTTTGCCCATATAACAAAAGGGACACATCACATCAGACCAAATCTCAATTTTCATTTACTCAAATTTACCTTTCTTTTTTGAGTATTTAGTTAGCGGTTCAACAACTGTACGTAAATTTGATGTTCTATTCGTTATTCATGAACTATTTATCGATTGAAAATTTAACAAAAGTGTGGCACGACAAGCCAGTGTTGAAAAATGTGACATTTGGAATTCAAGCTGGAGAAAAGGTGGCATTGGTTGCAGGGAATGGTCATGGGAAGAGTACGCTTTTGTCGATTATTATGGGTCAAGAAAGTCCTAACGAAGGGAAGGCAATAATTCGCAAGGAAATTAAAGTGGGTTATTTGCCACAAGAGCCTGAATTGCTGAATGATGTTTCTGTAATTGATAATATTCTACTAGAAGAGAATGAGGTAAGTAAAGTAGTTCGAAGGTATGAGCACGTAATCGAAATGGTTGAATCCGGAGATAGCAGTGAAGAAGTGATGGGCTTTTTGGAAAATGCCACAGAGCAAATGAATTTGTTGAACGCTTGGGATTATGAAAGTAAAGTTAAGCAGGTTCTATCCCAACTAAAGATTTCTAATTTTAATCAATTGGCAGGAAGTTTAAGTGGTGGACAAAGAAAGCGTGTTGCATTGGCGAAAGTGTTATTATCTCAACCTGATTTTTTAATCATGGATGAACCTACAAACCATTTGGATTTAGAAATGATTGAGTGGTTGGAGGGCTTTTTATCGCAAAGGGATTTGACTTTATTTTTGGTTACTCACGATCGTTATTTTTTGGATCGTGTGTGTAATTCAATCATTGAAATTGACAATGGAACCGTTTATCATTACAAAGGAAACTATGCATATTATGTTCAGAATAAAGCGGAACGTGAAGCTAATGCTGCTAGCGAATTAGAGAAAGATAAAAATTTGTTTCGTAGGGAGTTAGAGTGGGTGAGGAGAATGCCTAAAGCTCGAAGTACAAAGAGTAAGAGTCGGGTTGAATCGTTTAATGATTTGGAGGAAAAAATCAGAAGTCAACGCACTCAATTGGAAGTGAAAATGACTATGCGGATGGAACGTATGGGTTCCAAAATATTGGAATTGCATCATGTTGGAAAGGCGTTTGAACATTTAAGGGTATTGGATGATTTTAGCTATGTTTTCAAGAACAAAGAAAAGGTGGGAATAATTGGTCCTAATGGAGTCGGTAAATCAACCTTACTGAATATCATCATGGGTAGTGAGCCTTTGGATTCCGGAAAAGTGGTTTTGGGGGATACTGTTAAAATTGGTTATTACAGTCAGCAAGGAATAAAAGTCGACGAAACAAAAAAAGTAATTGATGTTATTCGCGATGTTGCCGATTGGATTCCCATGGCCAATGGAAACAAGCTTACGGCTTCACAAATGCTCTTACAATTCGGGTTTGACTACGATAAACAATTTGATTTTGTAAATAAATTAAGTGGCGGTGAACGTCGTAGATTATTCCTTTTGACCATTTTGATGGAAGCCCCCAATTTTCTGATTTTGGATGAGCCTACCAATGATTTGGATATTAAAACGTTGACGGTTTTGGAGGATTTTTTAGAATCGTATGAAGGATGTGTGATAATTGTAAGTCACGACCGATTTTTCATGGATAAATTAGTGGATCATTGCTTTATTTTCGAAGGAAACGGTGTTGTGCGTGATTTTCCGGGGAATTACACTGATTATCGTGATTCAGTTGATTTTTTAGAGGCTCAGAATGAAGTTAAAAAATCGAAGTCGACTGTCAATTCAAATAGTACTGCTACTCTGAATGCAGAAGCTAGTTTGAAGTTGGAGTATTCAGAATTTATAGATTCAGCATCGCAATTAAAAGGTGATGTAAATAATGGTTTGACTTCTAAAGCTAATTCCCAAGAAAATATAGAATCGGTTAAATCGAATAATGTAGCAAAGGTAAATGATGCTTTAAAAAATGGTTCCAATCAGAAGAAATTGACTTTTAAAGAAAAGTTTGAATTGGATACTATAGAAAAAGAACTTCCCCAACTACAAGAAAGGAGAAGTTCTTTAGAAATAAGCTTGAGTGATGCTGACTCTGACTATGAAAAGATATTACAGATCACCCAAGAGTTAAGTGAACTCAATCGAAAAATTGATGATATGGAATTCCGTTGGTTGGAATTATCAGAAGGATAGTTTGTTAAAAGTTATTAACCCTTCACAAACTGTACGTTTGCATGCAATTTAACTACAGGCCCTACTACTACTCCACCTGCTTCAGTTACTGCATTCCAAGTTAATCCGAATTCTTCGCGAACGATTTCACCGTTTAATTCAAAACCTACTTTGTGATTTCCCCAAGGATCTACCATTTCACCACCTAATTCAGCAGCCATAGTTACTGATTTAGTTGTTCCTTTGATGGTTAAATCGCCTACTAATTCAAATTTGTTATTTCCTTTTGATTGGAAGCTAGTTGATTTGAAATTTAGTGTTGGGAATTGTTCTGCGTCGAAGAATTCAGCCGACTTTAAGTGGTTATCACGATCGTTATTGTTTGTGTCGATGCTGTTGATTTCAGCAGTGAATTCAATTTGTGCGTTTTCCCAATCAGCAGAAGCTTGTTTGATGCTAGAAGAAAATGCATTGAAACTACCTGTAACGGTTGAAATTACAAGGTGCTTAACTTTAAATTGGATTTCTGAGTGTGTAGGATCCAAATTCCATTGAGTTTGATTCTGTGTAGTCATATTTTTATTATTAATGGTACAAAGATAACCAAAAAACTTCATATTTGTTTGAACAAATATCAATTCTCTGTAAAAAAATTGGTTAATTTGCTGCTATGAGCAAGCACGCATATGTATTTCCAGGACAAGGATCGCAATTTGTAGGAATGGGAAAAGAGTTATATGAGCAATCAAATAGTGCAAAAGAATTGTTTGAAAAAGCCAATGAAATTCTTGGATTCCGAATTACAGATTTAATGTTTGATGGAACGGCGGAAGATTTAAAACGCACGGATGTAACGCAGCCTGCTATTTTTATTCATAGCGTTATAGCAGCAAAAGAAATGGGTGCAGAATTCAAACCTGATATGGTTGCTGGACATAGCTTAGGTGAATTTAGTGCACTGGTGGCATCAGGAAGTTTGGCTTTTGAAGATGGATTAAAATTGGTACATCAGCGAGCTTTAGCTATGCAGGAGGCCTGTGAAATTCAACCTGGCACAATGGCGGCTGTTTTAGCTTTAGATGATGACAAAGTAGAAATGGTTTGTGAACAAACCGAAGGTATTGTGGTAGCTGCAAATTATAATTGCCCAGGACAATTAGTTATTTCTGGAGCCGTGGCAGCAGTAGAAGAGGCATGTGAAGGAATGAAGGCTGCTGGAGCTAAACGAGCATTATTGTTGCCTGTAGGAGGTGCATTCCATTCACCATTAATGGAGCCAGCTCGTGAGAAATTAGCTAAAGCCATTGAATCCACCCAATTTAATGCTCCTATTTGCGCAATTTATCAAAATGTTACTGCTACTGCAGAAACGGAACCTGAAACAATAAAGAAGAACTTGGTTGCACAATTGACTGCTCCGGTTAGATGGACACAATCTGTTCGCAATATGAAAATGGATGGAGCAACTGAATTCACTGAATTGGGTCCTGGCAAGGTGTTGCAAGGATTAATTGCTAAGATCAATTAATAACATTTACACTACCGTTAATCTTTTTGGGGAAGGTAGAGTTGGATGTTTCAAAAATATCAAGAATATAAAAATAGGTACCTGAGGGAACTTTAGGTCCACTATTATCCACTCTACCATTCCAACATTCTGTAGCATCATTGGTGAAATACACCCGTTCTCCCCATCTATTGAATATACGTAGTTCGAAATTATCGCATTTGTTGCTTAAACCGTAGATTTTAAAGCAGTCGTTCATCCCGTCGGTGTTGGGGGTGAAAACGTTGGCAATTTTCAGCTCTACTGGCTTAAAAGATGTGTCGTTTAAAACCAAGCTGAAAGTATCTATACAACCCGTTTTTGAATTTTTGAATATTGCGGAACATGTAAATGTTTGACCGTTGACATATTCATGCGAAACAGGATTTTCATTAATAATGGTTGGTGTACCATCGCCTAAATCCCAGAAAATGGAGTCAAATTGTTTGGCTGAGGCAGTGAATTGTACACCTTTGATGCAGGGGCTTATTTCAGCGGTAAATGTGCCATTTGGTGACTCTACAACGGTTATTTCACGGGTGAATTTGGCAAATACATTGCAACTTTTCGGATCCGTTACCTTTAACGTAACTAAAAATTTACCTGTAGTTTTGAAAATATGCTGAGGGTTAAATAGATTGGATGTGTCTCCATCCCCGAAATCCCAATGATAAATAGCGTTATATTTGTTTAAGGGGGTAAAAGTTCCAATTCTATCCATGCATAGAATTGGACTAACTGAAAAAACAGCATCAACAGAATAACCCAAACGGAAGTCCAACTTAAAACTCGCGTTTGAGCAACGTACGCTTACATTATTTGGGAAAACAGAATTGGATGTAGTAGGGAAATCATTTAATCCAGGTGGGCGATCCGGACAGGATGCGCATACGGATTGGTAAACGATTCCGCGTTTATCGAAACGAGAAGTACCACCATCCACGTGATCGGCGCTTTCATCTCCTCCAAAAAAAGAGGCATACTGAAGTAGTTTAGCATCGCGATTTAATGCCAAAAGATAAAAATCATCGCCATCAGTGATTGACTGATGCGCATCACTTGTGGTTTCAAGCCCTGCTGTAGAACCTATATTTCCTGCTCCTACAAAAGATCCCCAGCCAGAGAAATAAATATTATAGCAATCATCTACCATAAAAGCGGATGGACTAAGGTTGGCGTAAAAGCGATTGGATGTCCCGAAGGTGGTAATGAATTCCAAATTTTCGAGATTGTTATCCAATTTACCTATGAATTGCGGTGCGTTATCTTGGCCATAAGTACCGGGAGTTCTAGTAACTATTCCTTCCGTTTGGCCTGTGAAATAAACCTTATTATCTAGATCGACATCTATGAAATAAATTTGATCGTAAAGATCAGTTCCCCAGTGAGTTCCAGCTTTGTAATTTCCATTGTTTTTGTCCAATTTTAGGATAAAACCATCTATTTCGCCATTGGATTTTGCATTGAACGTTTTAGCTGAATTTGTAATTGGGAAATTTAAAGAGTTGGTGCCTCCGCCAATAAATAGGTTTCCACTATCGTCAAAACGGCAAGAGTATGCGGCATCGTCTAAGGATCCCCCGAAAAAAGAAGCCCAACGAAGTTTGCTTAAATTGGGGCTTAGAGCAATTACCAGGGCATCTGTTCGTCCTGCATTGCTTGTTTGAAAGCCTGAATTTAACCAAGTGAAAGAAGTGTTACGGGTACAAGTGGCGATATATACATTGCCATCGTAATCCACATTGATGTCACCGCGATAGTTATCAGCGTAATTATAAAGAAGCGTACTAGTATTGTTCAATGAATTTGATTGAAATCCATCTTCTTTTGAGCCACCTAAGAAAGTACTACCAATTAATTGGGAGCCAGAGAAATTGAATTTTGAAATTATGATATCGTATCCACCAGCATGAGTTTTCGATATAAATGAATCTTGGTGAACGGGGAAATCTTTGGATTCAGAGGAACCAAAAACGAGCAAGTTATTTTCATGATCGGTGCACAAGCTATGCGGATATTCGTTATCGTTTCCCCCCAGAAAAGTGGCGAAAATGAGTGAACTTCCATCAGGTGAATATTTGTTAATGGTGATATCGCAAGGTAAATTTACAGGTTCTGAACCGTTAACACTTCCCCCGTAAACCGTTTGAAAAGCGCCTGTTGTAACCGGGTATTTTCTGAATTCCGCATCTGCGATTCCACCTGCGTAAAGGCACCCTGCAGTGTCGTAGGTTGCCGTAAATCCAAAATTATCAGCACTGGAACCACTGTAAGTGCTAAATACGAGGACAGGGTCAATGGTTATGGTGTCGTTTGGGTTGAATGCACCTAATTGGAAGGCGATGGTATTGTTTTTGAGTTTTTTATAATGACAATTTATAGAACTGGAGTTGCGTTGGTTAAAATTGGGATTTCCATTGTTTATAAGTTGGCTATTTGCGTAAGCTACAGGAGCATTTAATGACAAGGAGGCATTTTTACCTGTGAGTGAAAGTGATTTTTCAGTAATTGAAATGGAGCAATGCTCATCGGTCTTTAGTTTTATTGAATTAGGATCTGCACCTGGGTGAATAATCCAGTCAAATTCGATTGATTCGTTTGAGGTGTAAATAACAAAGTCTATTTTGGGATATACATTTTTCAGTATAATTCTTTTATAGGGGATAAGATGTGTGAGCCAATTATCCGGATTGTCGGAAAGGTAATAATTTAAGTAATAAGGTTGTGGGTCAAGATATTCAATTTCACTAGGTTTTTGACTGTTTACAAATCGGAGATCAAATGTTTGTTTGCGAACCACAAATTGGCTATCGGTTCCTTGAAAATGGAATGCTTTATGAATTTTTGGTTTATCGTCGGAATTGGTAACCGTAATTCTTAGTCCGTCGTGATGAAGGTAAATATTTGCAAGCGGCAGGTTAATATATGCTATTGGTGGTTGCAAATTGGATGGAACAGAAATCTGTCCTTTGTTGGGAATAAAAGCGGTTGGATTGGAAGCAGAAATACCGAAATGAAAATATCCCATAATGATTCCCAGTAGGAATAGGTGGAGTATTTTTCCGGTTTTAGGCATACTAACAAAGTTATAAAAAAGAAAGTGCCATTTACGTTAATGTAAATGGCACTTTAATAATATTGCATTAAATTGATTAACGGACGAATATTTCGGTGTTAAGTGCTTTAGCCAAAATCAACGAAATCTCCTCAGGATTTTGATTCATATCAAATGAACCGCTGAATTTTTGGTTAGGTGAAGCGTTAGGAGCGGAAAAAGTTTTTCCAGTAAATTCAGATAAGCTTTGCAATACAAATGTTAGGTCGGCGTTTTTGAATCGTACTGATTTTTCATTCCATTCGATTGGGTTTTCAGGTAATTGATAACCGGTAATACTTCCATTTTGAATTGAAGCACCCAAGTTCTGAGTAAGAATAATTTCTTCATTTTTGGATTCGACTTTCACTTTACCGTGATTTACAAATACAGATTGTTTGTCTTTGTTGTATGAAGTAATATCAAAACCAGTACCTAAAACGGTAACCTTAGATGTGTTAAATTGAACGGTAAATGGACGTTTTTCGTCGCGAGCCACTTCGAATCTAGCCTTTCCTGATAATTGAATTTCTCTTTTTTCATCAGAAATGGTGTAATTAATTGAGGAATTAGCAGCAAGAACGATGCTTGAACCGTCTTCAAGTTGAATGGTTTTAGCTTCATTGAGTTGTGTGGTGTATTGTCCTGAAACAGTTTTGGGTTGGTTGTTAAAAAACAGCAATCCAGAAACAGCAAAAATGGTAATAGCAGCAGCAATAGAAATCCATTTTGTGTATGAAATCTTCATTGCTGGCTGTTGAATTGCAACTTCTGGTTGCATTACCGGATTTTTATTATTAAGTTTCTCTTGGAGTTTTGCCCAGGAATTGTCGTTGGTTGCAGCTTCTTTCGGGATATACGATTGAGCTAAATCCCAGATATCTTGGAATTCGCGCTGAGAGTCGGGAAGATTGTTTTTTGGATTCATGGGATTAGTCGTTTAAGGCAAATTGAAATTCGGTTGACATCGCTCTAACTTGTTGTTGAATAAGTGCTAGCGTGTTTAAATATTGGGGATTTTCTTTTAACCATTCTTCTAAAATACGCAATTCATCGCCTTCCATAAGGCCAGCTGCGTACTTTGTAAGGGCATTGGATTCAAGTTGTTCTTTCATGAAATTTTGGTTAACCGACTTTATAACAGCAGAAAATGAATCATCCCCCAAAAGATTATAAAAAAAATTATAAAATTCTTTTTTGATAGGCCGATTCAATAATGCTTACCACGTCTTTTCCCTCGTTGGCAGTGGTTTTTGGGGATGTTTTCCCGAGAATTGAATCGATGGCATTTTCTATTACGAAATGATGATTGGAGGCAGATCCTTGATATCCATCATATAAGTTTGGCGGAGGTGCCGGCTCGAGATTTGGTAAATCGTAGTTTTTAATATGGCAATACTGCACTTCATTCATGTATTGGCCACCCACCTTAATGGTGCCATTTTCTGCAATAATATGAATGCTGGATTCGAAATTGGAATCAAAAACAGAGGTTGTATATTGAAAAAGACCTTTGAGTTTTTGAAAATTGGGGGAGTTGAATGAGAAAAACCCGGAATCTTCAAATTGGGTGAGTTTGTGATGATTGAAGTTGTAAAATTCACTGTGATTCACCTCGATTTTGCCAAATAACCAATAAATTAGATCGACGAAGTGCGAGAACTGCGTAAATAGGGGGCCACCATCGAGCTGTAAGTTTCCATGCCAATGATTGGGTTTATAGTAGCGTTCATCGCGATTCCAAGCACACAAAACAGATACGGAGTAAATTTCACCCAGAATTTTGTTATTAATTACTTCTTTTAACCATGTAGCTACAGGAGAATATCTGTTTTGCATTACACAAAAAACGTGTTTTTTGACTTTGTTGGAAGTTTCAATGATTTTATTGGCGTCTAGTGTAGACAAAGTCATTGGTTTTTCAATTATTACATGCTTATGGTGGTTTAGGACTTCCAATGCATGCTGACTATGCAGGCCATTAGGAGTACAAATACAAACTACTTGAATCTGAGGGTGGTTGAGTAGTTCATTGAACTGATCAAAAGAGTGGATTTGGTTATTTTTAATTTCCTCTTGTTTAATGGGATCTGAGTCGAAAATCCCCAATAGTCTGGCATTTGAATTCAATTGTATATTTTCAGCATGTTTTTTGCCGATATGACCATATCCAATAACTGCAAAACCAACGGGAGGATGAAGCGAACTCATGATGTTGTATTTAGAACAGCAAAAATGCAAAACTTTATATTAAGGTGACGACTTATTTACAATAAGTTTTGAAATTCCGTTTTCATGTACCTAATTTGCGGTTAAATATATTTATGGGAACGGAAAAGATTTTAATCATTGGTTCATGTGGGCAATTGGGTACAGAGCTGGTTGAATCATTAAGAGGGATATATGGAGATGCAAATGTTGTTGCATCGGATTTGAAAAAGGCAGATAACCCGGTATTTGATGGTGGACCGTTTGAGGAATTGGATATTCTCGATAAAAATCGATTCTCGGAGGTTCTGGCTAAACATAAACCTACCCATATTTATCATTTAGCGGCACTGCTTAGTGCAACTGCTGAAAAAAATCCAGAATTCGCTTGGAAGTTGAATATGGATGGTTTGTTCCATGTGTTGGACGCCGCAAAAGAAGATAAATCTATAAGTAGAGTTTATTGGCCAAGCAGTATTGCTGCATTTGGGCCAAATACTCCACGTTTTGACACACCACAGTACGGTCCAATGGATCCAACTACTGTTTACGGAATAACTAAGTATACCGGAGAATTATATATTCAGTATTATTATAATCGCTATGGTGTTGATACGCGCAGTTTGAGATATCCAGGCTTAATTGGTTATAAGTCATTACCTGGCGGAGGAACGACGGATTATGCTGTGGCCATTTATCATGATGCCCTTAGAGAAGGAAAGCATACGTGTTTTTTGGGGGAAGGTACCACTTTGCCTATGCTGTATATGCCAGATGCTCTAAAGGCAACCTTAGAGGTTATGCATGCCCCAGCAGATCAAATTAAAATGCGTATGAGTTATAACTTGGCTGGAATGAGTTTTTCTCCTGAAGAAATTGCAGCAAGTATCCAAAAACACCTGCCTGACTTTAAAATTGATTATGCACCTGATTACAGGCAGCAAATAGCCAATTCTTGGCCTGCTGTAATTGATGATAGCTTAGCGAGAGAACATTGGGGATGGAAGCCTGAATTTGATTTAGAAGACATGACCACGGACATGCTTTTAAACATCAAACAGATGTATTTTCAAGGCGGAAACTGAACCTAATGTGTCCAATAGGTGTATGAAAGGTGTCTATTTGCCACTAACAATAAATAACAAGTTCCAAAATTGAATTTTTTCTTATGTAATTAAATTCAGTCGTTTAGGGTTTGAAATTGAATTTGTTAGATTTTCGCACCTTGACTTTTTTGTAACAAATTTTTATAATCTAATTTTTTTGCACGGTTTTTGCTGAAGGGGATATTGGATTATAAATAGGTAATGTTACAATTTTTAGGTAAGGTTATGGATTTTTTGTTTTTTTGGAAATCGAAAGGTAATAAAACACGTATACCAAAATGGTTAAAGGGTTACCAATATAGTTTATCTATTTCAGAACAAAATGCAGCGAATAAAGTAATGAGTTATGCGAAAAAACACACGCTTAACACTAATGAGATGAAATCGATGTTTGATTTTGAACTAGAATACGAAATTAAAAAATTAACCGCTCAACAAGATTTTCCTCATATGCCTATTATCATGAAGGAAGATATCTATAAGGCAAAAGAAAATAAGTATCAGAGAATACGCGAAGTCTTAGGCGAAGATTTATATCATAAATACAAAACACATCGCGGACACGAGAAAAAGCGACGTTACTGACAATCCTGCAACGAACTTATACAACAACCAACCACTATTGTACCAACTACTATTTTGCGTACTAAATGCTGTTGTAAGATTTCCAGGTACTATTATAATTCAGTCATTCCAATAGCTTTACCGATTATCGATGTGGTGGTTGATCTTTCAATGAGAACTTCAACCAAATCACCTTTTTGGTAAGTTTCCTTTGGGAAAACAACCACAACATTTTGGTCGTTTCGTCCTACCCAATCATTGTCGCTTTTTTTGCTATTTCCTTCAATGAGAACTTTTACGGTTTTTCCGATGTATCGCGCGTTTTTCTCTTGGCTCATTTTGTGTTGAACAGCAATAATTTCTTGTAATCTGCGCGATTTTATATCTTCAGGAACATCATCAGTGAATTTTTTTGCGGCTGGAGTATTGGGTCGTTCGCTGTATTTATACATATAGCTGAAATCAAATTCGCACCATTGAATTAAAGAAAGGGTATCTTGGTGTTCTTCTTCGGTTTCTGTACAAAATCCGGCAATGATATCACAAGAAATTCCGCAGTCCGGAATGATGTTTTTAATCATGGTAATTTTATCCATATACCATTCTCTCGAATAGTTGCGGCTCATAGCTTCTAAAACGCGCGTATTTCCACTTTGAGCGGGTAAATGGATATAATTACAGATGTTGTTATGCTTTGCCATAGTTAAAACCACCTTCTCAGTAATATCTCGAGGATGGCTGGTTGAATAGCGAATTCTCATTAAGGGTACAGCGTTTGCAACAAGTTCTAACAAGTCTGCAAAGTCTACGGAACTGGCTTGTTCTTCAGGAGTGAGAGATTTGAACTCTTTCTTGGGTCCCCCGCCAAACCAAAGGTAACTATTAACATTCTGGCCGAGTAATGTAATTTCCTTAAAACCTTGTTTTTGAAGTTCAAGAACTTCGTTAATTATACTTTGCGGGTCGCGGCTACGTTCTCTGCCACGGGTAAAGGGAACCACACAAAAGCTGCACATGTTATCGCATCCGCGCATGATGCTTACAAAAGCACTGATGCCATTAGAGTTTAATCGAACTGGATTTAAGTCTCCATAAGTTTCTTCACGAGAAAGTAGAACATTTATAGCTCTACCGCCTTCATCGACTTCTGCAACTAATTTGGGTAGTTCGCGGTACGAGTCTGGACCGGCAACAACATCAACGAGTTTTTCTTCTTCAAGGAGTTTGCTTTTTAAACGTTCTGCCATGCAACCTAAAACCCCGATGATTAAATCGTTATTTGATTTTTTATTGTTTCTGAGATGTTTTAGGCGCTCTCGAATACGTTGTTCGGCGTTATCGCGAATTGCACATGTATTAAGAAATATTACATCGGCATCTAATTCATCGTTGGTATTGACAAAACCGTGTTCATTCATAATGCTGGCAATAATTTCACTGTCCGAGAAATTCATCGCACAGCCATAGCTTTCGATGTATAATTTTCGTTGTGTTTGTTGCGAAGTGGGAGCTGTACTCATGGATTTACAAAGTTAATATGAATTAGGCATTATCAATTAATTTGGAGGTCATGTCGACCCTTTTTTGCATATTTGTAGAATTTTATGCGAATTCAGGTAGTAAAAAATGCGGTATTGTCTTTGGGAATTGGGTTCTTGACGTTGGCAACACATGGTCAAAATTCCTCTGAAGAGAAAGGTCAATTCAGTGGAAATTTGTTGTTGAATTATCAAAAATATTTGCGAGACGATGAAATTGGGGCAAACACCAGAGTGTATAAGGAAAACACTGCGAGTGTTGATGCTTGGTTATTCATGCAATACCGATATTCTGGATATAACTTTACGGTAAGATATGATGGATTTAATAATTCACCTCTGTTAGATCCATTAGATGCCTATACCGATCATGGAATTGGTTTTTGGCAGGCTTCTAAACAATTGAATGACCTGAACATCACGGTTGGTTCTTTTTATGATCAATTTGGAAGTGGAATACTATTCAGAGCTTACGAGCAACGTCAAATTGGTATAGATTATAGTATTCAAGGGATTCGTTTGATATACGATTTGAGCGACCGTTGGAAAATCAAAGGATTTTCTGGAAATCAAAAGGGGAATTTTACTGCGGGTACTCGTTTTGGTACATCTCCACAAACCATAAGTGGTTTGAATTTGGAGGGCGATATGGATTTGGGAAAGGATGGAAAATTCGGTAATTTGATGGTAGGTGCGTCTGCGCTTAATAGAAATATCGATTTGAAAACCATGGAAAGTTTGGTGACGATTATTAATGGTTACGATAAACAAGATCAGTTTTATCCAAAATACAATGTATATGGATTTAATGGATACCTAAATTATAATATTGGGAACTTTACGATTTCTGGAGAAGCAAACTATAAAACCAAGGAAGCAATTGTAGATTTTGATAACATGCTTAGATTGAAAGATGGTAAAGTATTTTACGGAAATGTGAGTTGGGGAAAGCAAAATATCAAAATAGGTAAGAATAAAGTCTCCATCGGATTGAATGTACAGGGAAGACATGTGGATCATTTTGTAATGAAAACATCCCCCAGTGAAAAATTATTGAATGGATTAATCAGCTATTTGCCTTCTATGACGCGTCAAAATACCTATCGATTGATGGCGCGATATAACGCACCGGCTCAAGATTTGGGAGAGAATGGTATTCAAGGTGAATTGGATTTAAAGATCAATAAAAATACGCGTATTTCATTTAATGCTAGTTATGTTCAAACACTTGCAAGCAATGGTGTATTGGATTCATCAAGTAATAAAATGAAGCCTTTAAAATTGTTTCGTGAATACAACGGTCAATTGACTCAAAACTTCGGCAAGCATACCATGAAGATAGGCTTACAAACGATTTTCTATAACCAGGCTCGATATGAATTGGAGCCAGAATACGAACCTGTTCAAACCATTACTCCATTTTTTGAGTGGTTACATAAGTTTGGAAAAGGAAAAAGTTTAAGAATAGAATCTCAATATTTGCATACAACCAAAGACCAAGGGTCGTTTGCCAATTTGATGTTGGAGTATTATTTATCTAAGAAAATTTCCTTTTCTGTAGGGGATATGGTGAATATTCAACCACACAGATATGAAAGAATGACTATTGCAAATAAAGTGCTCCATTATCCAACCGTATTTATAAGTTACAATCATAACAACTCATTTTACACTTTGTCGTACTTGAAACAGCAACAAGGAGTTAACTGTTCCGGAGGTATATGCAGAGAAGAGCCAGCGTTTAGTGGCGTTCGTTTTACGGTGAGTAGTAATTTTTAAAACTGAGTAATCTTGTTTTAGGCGAACCCATTTGATCAGAATGGGTTTTTGTTGCTAGAATAAAAATGAGTTGCAATTACCGTAATGTGTCGTGATTGCAGTGAAATAGTAGGTTATAAATCCCAAACACGGGTTCTTCGTTCCTGAGAATAGCGTTTGATGTTCAACCAAAAAGCAGCAATAAGGTAAAATATTATTGGAGACCCCAAAGTGAAAAATGAAGCGTAAATGAATGATAGTCGTACGCTTTTGGTTGAGATTTCCATTTTATCAGCCAATTGGCTACAAACTCCAAAAAAGGATTTTTCAAGTGCGTATTTTAGCCAGCTCATAATATTAACCTCCAAAGATATCGAAATTATAGAAAGGATTTAATAAATCAAAACATTCTTTTGTGTATTCTCTATTATTTTGGTATACAATAATTTGTTGTGAAACAGTGGATGAAGTTTGAACTTTTTCTTCAGGTGAATCCATTGACTGAATTTTTGGAGCCCATTCGGTAAAAATCAGATGTGGTTTTTTCTGAATGTTTGCCGATACAAATACAGATTGATGGAGGATTAAGGATTCATTTAAAGGGAATTGTTTCCAGTAGTGTATGTTGGATTCTTTTTCGGAATCTAAGTTTTGCGAATTCGGAAAGGGTATGAAAGGTAGCATTACCCATGCGGAGCCCTTTTGTGAAACTAGATTTGCAATAAGATCAAAAAACAATTTAAAACCCTTTTCTGAAAAATGACGTGCTTGTCTTTTATGGGGGTCAATTGATTCTAATTGATTTTCAAAAAATGGGGGATTGCTAATAACGAGGTCGAATTTTTGATTGAAAGAATATCCCCAATGAAAGAAATCTTCATTGATAACATTCATTCGATCAGAATGATTCACCTTCAAATTATAGCAAGCTGTTTCAAATGATAGATTATCTCTTTCAATGCCTAAAATATTCGCCTTAGGAAGAGTTTGATTCAGGAAGAACATTAAAACACCCGTTCCGGTTCCTAGATCAACTATGGTATTAATGGAATGATTTTTAGAAATTTCTTTTGACACAAAACTTCCAAAAATACATGCGTCAGTTGTAACGGGTAGGGCTACATTTTCCTGATGAATGGTGAAATTTTTAAATTGGAAGGGTTTCCTTTTTTTCATAATTAGGAATTTGAAAACGAAGTTTTTTCTATCCAAATCATGGGATCGAATTTCTCCGGTTGCTCAAACCATTCAAACTGTTGTTGGTCTTTTAACCATAAGAGCTTTTGGCAATATTTTTGGGAAAGCTCTATTTCGTGTGATGAAATAATTGCACAGGTGTGGGTGTTCTGACAATGTGCCTTCAATTGCTCTAAAAAATTAATTTTTGACGGGTAGTCTAAGAAAGCTAACGGCTCATCGAGTAGAATCAACGGTGTTTCTTGCAAAATGCATCTGAGCAACATTATTTTTTGTTTTTCGCCATCCGACATGAGGGAAAATCTTTTCGGTAATAGCGCTTCAATTCCAAATTTTCGAGCAAAAGATCGGGTTGTGTTTTCATGAATTTCTAAATTCGAATCCCAGCTGGATAGAAATCGTTGTCGCCCAGTTAGAGCAACTTCGAATCCGCTCATGAATTCTATTTGCGGAGGGGTAGCTAACATTAGAGAGATCAATGAAGCCCGAGATGCATGATCTAATTTTGGGATGTTGTTGTTTGCCAGGGTGATATTACCGCCCATAGCTTTGAAATGGCCTAAAATGGTTTTGAGAAAAATGGATTTTCCAATACCGTTGGTACCCACAAGTAAAAGGATTTCTCCCGCCTTCAATTCAAATGAAATATTTGAATGAAGAATTCTGGTTTCAGGAGATTGAATTCCTGTAATCAAAGTATCGACCTTTAACATGGGGGTTTCGTTAGGGTATTTTGAAAAAGAGGCAATATTAAACTGCAAAATTGAGATATTCGCGTCATATCATGATTATTTCAAAAGTAAATTCGAGTGATTTAGCTCAAATTCAATCGATGGCGCAGGTGATTTGGAATCAACATTATCCAGAAATTATTGGTCAAGAGCAAGTAGATTACATGTTAAAGCACATGTATGATCTGAGTAGTTTAAATCAACAACTTGAGCAAGGACATCTCTTTTTCCTTGCAGATAATCGTGGATTTATTTCAATTGTGCAGCAGGAGGATGGTTGGTTTTTAAATAAACTCTATGTGATGCCAGATACCCAACGCTCGGGATTGGGTCGTGAGCTACTGGATTTCGTTATTCAGGAATTTGAAATAAAAACGTTGCGTTTACAGGTTAATCGTCAAAATTATAAAGCGATTAACTTTTATTTCAAGTATGGATTTGTGATCGAAAAAGTGGCTGATTTTGATATTGGTGATGGATATCAAATGAATGATTTTATTATGATAATGAAGAGATGAGTAAAACGGAACATGGAAATATTATTAGTTAATTTAAATCGTAACTCGAAATATTAAATTGAAATTGATGATTTGGTTTTCAATTGTCTAATTTTGTGCTGTGTTAGCACTGAATGATTTTTCTTTTGAGTTTGCAGGAAGGTATTTATACAGAAAAGCAAGTTGGCATATTAAACCCAACGAAAAAATTGGTTTAGTTGGATTGAATGGAACCGGTAAATCAACGCTTTTACGTTTGATTTCCGGCGAATATGAATTACGAGAGGGTAGTTTTTCAAAGTCAAATAATCTTAGAATTGGTTTCCTAAACCAGGATTTATTGAGCGTAGAGTTCAATGAATCGGTACGAGACATAGTAATGTCGGGCAGAGAAGATTTGGTTGAAATTGATAAGGAGGTTACTCGACTATTAAAAGAAATAGAAACTGAATACGATGATCGTAGACTGAATCGGTTGTCTGAACTTCAAGAGCAATTTGGTAATCTGGGGGGATATGATTGGCAATCACAGGGTGATAAGATTTTAGAAGGACTTGGATTCCCCACAGAGTGGTTAGATAAACCATTAAAGCAATTTAGTGGAGGATGGCGAATGAGGGCGATTTTAGGTAAACTTCTTTTGATGTCGCCTGATTTATTGTTATTAGACGAACCTACGAACCATTTGGATTTGCCAACCATTGAGTGGTTGGAGAATTATTTAAGTGAATACCAAGGAACATATATCATTGTTTCACACGACCGTTTCTTCTTAGACAAAACCGTAAATCGAATTGCTGAAGTAGCTCATAATCAGATTTTTCACTATAAAGGCAATTTCTCTGATTATTTGGAACAAAAGGAGGAACGAGATGAGTTGTTGCAAAGACAGTTTGCAAATCAGCAAGATTTTATTCGTCAGCAAATGGCGTTTATTTCTCGTTTCAGATATAAGGCTTCAAAAGCGGCAGCTGTTCAGAGTAGGGTGAAACAGTTGCAGAAAATTGATCGAATTGAGTTGAAGGATCGTGAAACAAGAGATTTCGATATTAAATTTAATATTCGTGTTAAGCCAGGTAAGGTTGTTACGGAAATTAAAGAGGTTAGTAAATCTTTTGGTGATTTATTGATTTTGGATCGAGCATCAGGGACAGTACTTCGGGGGGATAAAATTGCTTTGATTGGTGCGAATGGTAAAGGTAAATCTACCTTGTTAAGAATGATTCATGGTGGTGAAAGTTTTGATGGTGTGATAGAGCCGGGATGGAACGTGGAAACTGCTTTCTTTGCTCAGCACCAGTTGGAATCCTTGGATTTGAAGAAGGATTTGTTGAATGAAATTGGAACAGTAAGTGCGGAATATACAGAGAAAGAATTACGAACAATTTTAGGTTGTTTTTTATTTACAGGTGAAGAGGTTTTTAAGAAAGTTAAAGTATTGTCGGGAGGAGAAAAATCTCGACTAGCATTGGCTAAAACCCTAATTACTCAGTCGAATTTCTTGTTGTTAGACGAGCCTACCAACCATTTGGATATGTTTTCGACTTCTGTTCTTGCAGAATCGTTGGAGAATTATGATGGATCCGTTTTATTTGTTTCACACGATAGGACGTTTATTAGTCGTGTTGCCAATAAAATATGGTGGATAGAAAATGGTAAATTAAAAGAATACCCGGGAACATACGATGAATTCAACGAATGGATGGCTAAGCGACCTGCTGTAGACAAAACCATACCCATGAACTCTGTTAAGAACACTGGTGCTTCTCAAACAAATAGCTCCGATTCTAAAAGTACTAAAAACGAAACTGTAGAACGTGTTGAACCTTCGAATTATAATGGAAATCAAGGAGAAATGTCCAAGAATCAGCTTAAGAAGCTTGAGCAGAGTATGGAAAACTTGGAATCAGAGATTACATTAATCAAGCAACAATGTGCTAAAATAGAAGAGCAATTAGCAAGTCCTGAAGTGGCATCTGATTCAGAGAAGTTAGTTGGTCTTACTCAAGAACACCGCGATCTTACGGTTAGAATGGGAGAGCTCCAATTGGAACTAGATGAACTTATGGAAACTTGGATTGCTAATCAATAACATGATTAATTGGTATTCGAACATTTCTTGATTTGCTCCCGGAACGATTATTTGCAGTATATTTGGATATGTTGAAGTACTTGAAAGGACTGTTCTATTTCACGCTGATAGCTCTATTCAATGTGTTAAATGGGGCAACTGACCAAGAATTGAGGTTTGAGAACGCTATTTATGAATCAGATATTCGCACTGTAGTGCTCCTCAACGAGGCAGGATTTAACTTTCCGTTGGTCGAATTAAATGAATCATTGAACAAACTCAAATTGAGCTTTGATCAATTAACTACCGAACGCGATTTTTATCAATATACACTTATTCATTGCGATGCTAATTGGGAACGTTCACCCATTTCAAGAACTCAATATTTAAGTGGTGTGGGTTTTGAGAGTATTGATAATTCATTTTTTTCAAATGGAACATTGACACAGTATACTCATTATGAGGTGAATCTTCCTTCCGAAAATACAAAACCTACCATTTCTGGGAATTATTTGTTGCTGGTATATCGAAATTTCGATGAGAACGATATTGTTTTATCCCGACGTATTATGGTTCTTGGGTCGAAAGGCAATGTAGCAATGAACATTGTTCAAAGTAATCAAGTCGAATTCCGACAAATTCAACAACAAGTGAATTTTACCTTTAATAAAACTTCCGGAAATTACTACATACCCAATCCACAAATGGATATAAAAACGGTGATTCTGAGAAATGGAGAATGGAATTCAGCAATTGATAACCTAAAACCTCAGTTCATTAAAGGCAATTCTTATGAATACAATCAGATGCTTGGTAATCAATTTGATGGAATTAATGAATACCGTTATTTTGATATTCGTAGCTTACAAGTGGCTCAAGCGGGGGTGAAAAAAAGGATGAATATTGGGGGGCAAAAGCACGTTTGGTTGATTGCTGACAAATCAAGAGGTCAAGACCGATACCTTACTTGGCGTGATTACAACGGAAGGGTATTTTACGATAACAAAGATTTGCCCAACCAAGTGAATATTGAAAGTGATTATTGTTTTGTCCATTTTACATTGGTAAGCCCTGATTTACAAAAGAACATTTATTTGTATGGTGAATTGTCTGATTGGACGATTAAAGAGGATTTTAAATTGTTTTATAACGCTGATTTAGGGCAATATGAGGCGATTGTGCCTTTAAAACAAGGATATTACAACTATATGTACGTGGTTCCTGGAATTGATGGTGAACCGGTTGATTACAAAACATTAGAAGGTTCCCATTCTGTTACTGAAAACAATTACATGGTGTTAATATACCATAGGAATCAGGCAATGCCTTATGATGAATTAATTGGTTATGGTTTAACCAATTCGGTTCAAAGCGGGGGAAGCAGGTAGATTTTCGTTCCATCGTACGTTCCGCCTTTTGCAAATAATTTGGCCCAAGATGGTAATTCTATTAATGGTTTTACGTCGTACTCGGCAACAAGTTTCAATTCTGGTTTCGTTTCGTGAGTTATTAAAAACACTTGATCATAGTTTGAGTTTTTCCAGTGTTGAGGGTAAATTTCGATTGCGTAATCCATAATCTTCTGATTCTTGGATGGTGTTTTTGATTTATTTGTGCCGGAATTATCTAATTTTTTTACATAGCCGTTGCAGTAGTAACTTCCAATAGATTCTCCCCAAATAAGTGTTCTTTGTTTGTTTTGGGGGATGTTTTTGTGAATGAAGTTCAATGCCGTCTCAGGGTCGCGCTGAGGCCTTTGCGACAATGCAGCGAAATGACGTCCCCCGAAAGAAATAAAACCATTCAGAATAATTAGTATTAGTGAAAAACGGAAGAATTGAATATTGAGATTGATTTGAGGAATTCTTGCTAAATAAACAATGGATAATAGCAACCAGGGCGGAAGATAACGGTATTGAGGAGATGCGAAAAGGAACAGCATGATAGACAACAAGATCCATCCAATGAGGTGCATGTTTTCCATGCGTTTGTACAGTTTAAATTTGATGGTGGTAAAGGGAATAGTGAAAAGTAGCCCGATAAAAATGAACCACATTAATGGTTGTTCTCGATAATGTGGGAAAAATCGAAACCACAATGAGTTGATTAGAGGATGGTGTTCTAAATCAGTTGAAACAATTCGATGCTCATGGGTTTGCATACCCAATTGTTCTATCAGAGTTCTAACATTGAAGTTAATTTGATATAGAAATAACAGAAACGGGGATGCAACAGATATTATTAAAATTATTTTGTTGTATGCAGTTGACTTTAACCATTCTTGAATAAGCCAAATCAATACAATTGGCAAAGTGTAAAGATGAGCCATTGAAAGTAAGCCCAAAATGATAAATCGAATGTACTGGTATTTTGGTTTATTGGATAAGTTGAGGTACAAAATGAAAAGGAACATAATTGGTACTTCTACTCTCATTGATCGAGAAATTTCGAAGACCGATTTATCAAATGCAAAAAGTAATGTAAGGAGTAACGGTATCCAGGTGTTGTTTATTCTTTTAATTTGGGTAAGATAATTGAATAATAAAGCCAGTGTTAAAATGTGAAGAATGAGGTATGGAAATCGGATGTTGAATACCGTGAAATCTGCAAAATACAATGTGATGGTATGTGTCCAATGACCTAAAGGTAAGTAGGAAGCAAAAACTATTTCTGATCCGGGATTGGGCCACAAACGAGAGGTGAATTGTCCATTCAGATGAAATTGAATAGCTGGATCAATGTTGAGAACTTCATCAGTCCATGCAACAGGTAGCTGTTGTAAATTAATGAGTCCAAGGATCAGATAAATCCCGAGAAAGGTGAAAAATAGTTGTTTTGGGGATGCCGATATTTTCAACGGATTGATGGTGAAGTGATTTCGGCGAAATTAATTGTTAATGAAAAACAATCAAAGTTTGGTTTTTATCTACAGCAGTAGCTTTAGAGATATGGATTTCGGCAACTACCGCATCAATAGGCGATTTGATTGCATTTTCCATTTTCATGGCTTCAAGAATCAATAACTTATCTCCTTTTTTAACTGAATCTCCAGGCTGAACAAGAATGTCTAATACCAATCCTGGCATAGGGGCTTTGATTTCGGAAATTTTTGGAGTTAGTGCATTTTCCAAACCCATAGATTTTAATAATTCGTCGAGGGGCTCGGTGATTTTGAATGTGTATTTATTGCTGTTATGTAGAATGGTTACGGTTTTATCGTCGTGATTTACAGCTAAGCATCGAAATGTATAAACTTTCGTTGGTGTTTTTACAAGAACTGTCTCATCATCTTTAGGGATCAATTGGTAATCAGAATTGTTCTCAACTATCCAGGAATTGTTTTTATTGATTAATTGAGTGCTATTTGAGCCGTTTGTGATTTTCATGAAACAAATTTTAATTCAGGGTTAAATTATGAATGTCTATCGATAACAAAATTAACTAAATGAACCAGTTGATTGAGTTCATTGTGGTTGTTATAGTTGTTGTTTTGGTGTGATGGAATGGTTTTAGAACGAATTTCTTCAAGTATATCGAAGGCGGTTTGTCGCAATTCATTCATTTTATTTGTAGCGTATTCGATGCCCCCATAAGTTCGAATAAAATTAACGACTAAGTTCATTTTTTGAGCATCGGGGATAGAGCTTTTAATTACTTTTCGGATCTTTTTCGCTTGATCGGAAGGCGCATTTTTAAGTGCGTAGATAATTGGAAGAGTAAGTTTTTTTTCTTTTATATCTAATCCTGCTGGTTTTCCGCTTTTGTTTTCTCCAAAGTCGAATAGATCATCGCGAATTTGGAACGCCAAGCCAATATTTTCTCCAAATAAGCGCATTTTCTCAATAAAATCGGGATCTGAAGTGGTGGATGCCGCTCCTATTTGACAGCAACTGGCGATAAGAGAAGCTGTTTTCTTCCTTATAATTTCGAAATAAACTTCTTCTGTGGCATTCATGAATCGGGCTCGTTCTAATTGTAGGAGTTCGCCTTCAGACATGTCTTGAACTGCTGTGCTTATTATGTCAAGCAGGTCAAAATCTTTATTTTTTACAGCTAAAAGCAATCCACGCGATAAAAGGAAATCGCCAACTAGTACGGCAATTTTATTTTTCCAAAGTGCATTGATACTAAAGAAACCACGGCGTTTGTAACTTTCATCGACGACATCATCGTGAACCAATGTTGCGGTGTGCAACAATTCAACCATAGATGCACCTCGGAAGGTTTTCTCGTTGATTTTGCCAAAAACAGAGGCAGAATACAAAACGAAAATTGGGCGTATTTGCTTGCCTTTTCGTTTAACAATATAGGTCATGATGGTATCAAGCAGAGGTACCTTGGTCTTCATGCTTTGTCTGAATTGTTGTTCAAACAACTCTAACTCCGTTTGAATGGGTTTTTTTATCTGCTCGATGCTCGAACTCATTGGTGTTGCGAAGGTAATTAATTTGTGCGATTTGCGGTATATCTTAAACTACGATTATCTTTGTTTTATGCATTTTAAACTAGTTAAGGATAAAAGTGATTATAGAATTAACAAATTTGGAGTGAAATTGGCTTGGTTGTTAGTGATGTTTCCGTGGTTTTTTTTTAGTTGTTCGTCGTTAATAAAAACGAAGAAAAACAAGGGAACGCCAGAATTAACATCCCAAGAAAGAATCAAAGAAAGAAAACAAAAATTGAAACATATGGGGTCTTGTATAAATAAATTACACAATCAGATAGAAATTCAATGGAAAATGAGCAGTTTTAGTGAGGAGGAAACGGGTTATGCTGCTGAATTTTTAAATGTGATGATTGCTAATTACGAAAATTATCATTCGGATTCTGCTGTGATTTCTGAATTGCGTGGGGAAGGGGATTTTCTGGTAAGAATTTTTGGTGGAAATTGGTGTTCTGACACACATGCGGGGGTGCCAGCTTTTTACAAGGTATTGGATGAAATGAATTTTAGTGCCAATAAGGTAGAATATAATCGTGTTGGTAGAAACAAAAAACCTGTAGATCTTTCCCTTGGTGGAGAGGGAGTTGGGCCGGTTCCCTTGGTGATTATCATGGGATTGGATGGAAAAGAAATTGGACGAATTGTAGAGGTTCCTAAGAAGTCTTGGGAAGCAGATTTGCTAAATATTTTGCAATCAGCGCGTTAATTTCTTGGGTCTAATTGTCTGAACTTTTGAAATAGTTAAAGTAAAACTGAAGGCACCTGAGATTTGTCAATTTCAGTTGCATTCCAAAGATCATTAAACCAACTGATGGTTTTCGGAATTGATTTTTTGTGGTTTTTGTATTTGATGAAGATTGAAACACCGATAATTAATTGTAGTGCAATAAGCACCAAGCTAATGGGTGTTGTTAGATTGTAAAGGAATATGTTGGTGTCGTAACCGTACATTTGATAAAATTGTTCTGGGTATTGAAATCCTTGAGGTTCTTGAGCTGCGTAGTAGATGTTAAAGCCAAATAGAACTACGAAAAGAGAAAACAACAGGAAGAATAATCGTTGATGCTGAAATGATCCGAGTTTTAGTTCAACATACATATCGTTTTCTGCACCCAAAATGCGTCCTTCTGCGAAATTGGAGAGTTGTTGGTTTTTTGAAATAGATTCTAGTGAAAAGTCGAAATTACTGACTTCCCCGTAGAAGTATTTTTCTCCGGGAGTTTTTTTGTAATCAAGGTCGCTTAAGTAGGTTTTATTCGTTAGGCGTTCAGCAATCATATTGCGGCTGACAGCGGTTTTTAGGTAGTGAATTGAAAAGGGGTATCCAAACATAAAACTATAGATTAATTTGATTGAGTGCAGCGGATAAATCTTTTAAGATTGGGGTGTTTTCAAAAACTCCATTTCCAACTACAACATAGTCGGCGCCGTTATTCCAAGCGGTTAAAGCCTGTTCTGCTGTTTTAATACCGCCACCAACAAATAACACGCAGTTTGAATTTTCGTGTACAGCATGAATCAGTTCTGGATTTACACAATTCTGCGCTCCACTTCCAGCATCCATATAAAGGAGTTGCATACCTAAATATTGTCCTGCAAGCGCAGTAGCTGCTGCAATGTCGGGTTTGTTGTTTGGGATGGGAAGCGTACCGCTCATATATAGCGCGGAGGTGATGTTCCCAGAATCTATGAGCATGTAGCCAGTAGGTATGGGTTCGATTTGTGTGTTTTTAATCCACGGAGCTGCAACAACTTGTTTACCGATAAGAAATTCTGGGTTTCTTCCAGAGATGAGGCTCATAAACAGAATAGCATCTGCATCTTGGCAAAGTTGAATTTCATTTCCAGGGAAGAGCACGACGTTCTTAGCTCCGAGGGATTTTAGATCAGTTACGCATTTTTGTGTGATACCGGCTGAAAGTAGAGATCCGCCTACTAAGAAAAGGTTAATATTTAGATTTTGGGAGAGTTCAAAGATTTGGTTTGTTTTTTCACCATGTTGATCGGGATCGATAAGAACGGCTAAACCTTTTTGGTTAATTTTTTTTTGTTGGATTAGGGATTGCAGTATACTCATTCGATTACACATACAAAGAAACGCAAAAAGGCTCGTTAATTCACTACTTTGAGTGAATTTTAATGTCTAATAAATAAGATTAATTAGTATGGTGATTATCAATAGATTGGGTGTAAATTATTGATAGTCAAGCAAATAAATACTATCCACATGGTAACCCCTTATCTTTATTGGGTTTGTTGCATTTCTGTGGATAAGATACCTATTGAACTTTGTTTTTTGTGGGATAGTTTTGTTCTCCCCGGGTGAAATTATCCCCACATTAAACTCGGAAATAAAAACTTTTTAACCAACCAAATTAAACGCAAAATGACAAAAAGAACTACAACTCCAACAACCATTGACGGCAATGGTTTGAAGTTTACTCGAATGAACACCCAGGATGGTGTATCGCCTTTCGACATGTTTGATTACGATTATCGTACCTCGGTGATTAAAAAACCGGATGGTAGTACCGTATTTGAAATGAAAAACGTAGAGGTTCCATCGGGATGGAGTCAAGTAGCTACAGATATTATGGCTCAAAAATACTTCCGTAAGGCAGGAGTGCCTCAAGCGGATGGAAGCATGGGTTCAGAAACATCTGTGAAGCAAGTTGTTCATCGTTTGGCGGATACATGGCGTTATTGGGGGGAGAAACATGGATATTTTGCGAGCGCTGAAGATGCACAAATCTTCTATGAGGAGTTGGTTTATTCAATGTTGAATCAAGAGAGTGCGCCGAACTCTCCACAGTGGTTTAATACAGGTTTGTATCATACCTATGGTATAACAGGTAAACCCCAGGGACACTATTATGTAGATCCAGAAACTGAAAAGTTAATGAAGTCTACGAGTGCATACGAGCGTCCACAGCCTCACGCATGTTTTATTTTATCTGTAGATGATGATTTGGTAAATGAGGGTGGTATCATGGACTTGTGGGTGCGTGAAGCACGTATTTTCAAATACGGTTCAGGTGTAGGAACGAACTTCTCCCGCATTCGTGGTGCTGGTGAGAAATTGTCTGGTGGCGGAACTTCAAGTGGATTAATGAGTTTCTTGCGCATTGGTGACCGTGCCGCAGGTGCTATCAAGAGCGGCGGAACCACTCGTAGAGCAGCGAAGATGGTTTGCTTAGATTTAGATCATCCAGAGGCGATGGAGTTTATCCAATGGAAAAAAGAAGAAGAGAAGAAAGTAGCTGCCTTAATTGCTGGTGGATATCCAAGTGATTACGAAGGTGAAGCGTATAATACCGTTTCAGGACAAAATAGTAACAACTCAGTGCGTATTCCAAACTCTTTCTTTGAGCGTTTAGAAAAAGGCGAGGATTGGGATTTTAAAGCTCGTTCAACGGGTGAGGTAATGAAATCATTGCCAGCGCAACAAGTTTGGGATGCAATTGGTGATGCAGCTTGGAGTTGTGCAGACCCAGGTGTTCAATACGACGATACCATTAATGAATGGCATACTTGTCCAGAAGGTGGACGTATCAATGCGTCTAATCCATGTTCTGAATACATGTTCTTAGATAACACCGCTTGTAATTTGGCTTCATTGAACTTGAGAAAGTTCTTTGATGAGAATTCATGCTTGTTTGACGTAGATAAGTTGGAGTTTGCTTCTAGATTGTGGACAGTTGTATTGGAAGTGAGCGTATTGATGGCTCAGTTTCCATCAAAAGAAGTTGCACAGTTGAGTTACGACTACAGAACATTAGGTTTGGGTTATGCTAACTTGGGTTCTGTGTTAATGAGTGCTGGTATTCCGTATGATAGCAAAGAAGCAACTACTATTGCTGGTGCAGTTACTGCTATCTTGACTGGTACAGCATACGCTACTAGTGCTGAAATGGCTGCTACAAAAGGCGCATTCCGCATGTATGAAAAGAATAAAAAGCACATGATGCGAGTAATTCGCAATCATCGCTATGCGGCTTACAATACACCATTGGCATTCGAAGGTTTGGGTGTAAATCCGGTATGTATTGATGAGAAATATTGCCCAGATTATTTGTTGAAATCGGCTTGTTCTTCTTGGGATAAAGCGGTTCAATGGGGTGAGAAATATGGATTTAGAAACGCACAGGCAACTGTAATCGCTCCAACTGGAACCATTGGATTGTTGATGGACTGTGATACTACAGGTATCGAGCCTGATTTTGCTTTGGTTAAATACAAAAAGCTTTCAGGTGGTGGATATTTCAAAATTGTTAACAACACCGTTCCTGTAGCATTAAAGAATTTAGGATACTCACAAGATCAAATTGAGGCCATTGTTAATTATGCAAAAGGCTATCAAACATTTGCTGGTGCTCCTCATATCAATCATGAATCGTTAAAAGCAAAAGGATTCAATGATTCTGATATTCAAAAGCTTGAAGCGGCTGCACCTATGGCATTTGAAATAGGTTTCGTATTCAACAAATTCACGTTAGGTGAAGATTGCATGGAGCGTTGTGGAATTTCCGCTGATCGTTACAATGCACCTGATTTCAACATGTTAGCTGAATTGGGCTTTGATCGCAAGCAAATCAACGAAGCAAATCTTTTTGTAGTTGGTACAATGACGGTTGAAGGTGCCCCTGGATTAAAAGAAGAGCATTTACCTGTATTTGACTGCGCTAATCGTTGCGGAAATATTGGTGTGCGTTATATCCATCCTTTTGCACACATAAGAATGATGGCTGCTGCGCAACCATTCATTTCAGGTGCTATCAGTAAAACGATTAACCTTCCAAATGAGGCAACTCACGATGATATCAAGAGCTGCTACGAATTGAGCTGGAAATTGGGCTTAAAAGCAAACGCATTGTATCGCGATGGTTGTAAGTTGAGTCAGCCTTTGAGTAATAAGTCTGAGACAAAAGAGGAAGACGAAAACGAAAAAGACGGAATCGAAGCAAAAGAGGCTGGTGTAGAACGCGTAGTTCGTGTTGCTGAGGAGTTAACCCCTGAAATCGTGCTTGAAGCGGCTAAACGCATCTTGAATGAAAGTACAGACACGAAATTTAAGCGTCAGTTATCGAATATTGTAGAGAAGAAGCGTTTGCCTAACAGAAGAAACGGATTTACTCAAAAAGGTCGCGTAGGTGGTCAAACAATATTCGTGAGAACAGGAGAATACGATGATGGAACATTGGGAGAAATCTTCATTGATATGCACAAAGAAGGTGCAAGTTTTAGATCATTGATGAACTGTTTCTCTATCGCAATTTCTGTAGGTTTACAATACGGTGTTCCGTTGGAAGAGTTTGTAGATAAATTTGCATTTACTCGTTTCGAACCAAGCGGAATGGTTGAAGGTCATCCTAATATCAAAAATGCAACTTCAATTGTTGATTATATCTTCAGATTGTTGGGCTTTGAATATTTGAATCGCGAAGACTTAGTTCAGGTAAAACCATCTGAGCAGAAGTTGCCAATTTCTAATGAAGCACCTATTATCTCTGAATTTACTCCGGTATTCAATCCAGAACCCATGGTTTCTTTAGATGTAAATCGTGCTGCAAAAGCAGAAGCGGCGGCGAGTGGTGCAGTAAAAGATATGCAAGATCATTTACGCGAAGTGCAAAGCGATGCGCCAGCTTGTAATGTTTGTGGACATATCACAGTTAGAAGCGGTACCTGTTACAAGTGCTTAAACTGTGGAAATAGTTTGGGTTGTAGCTAATCTGATTATTAAAAATTGAATAAACAAAAAGGCCGATCCTTTGGGATTGGCCTTTTTGTTTGTCATTAAAAGAGTAAAAATTTAATTTAAAAGTGGGGTTGGCCTTTTTTTAAATTCAAATGATAAGAATTGAAATTTGTTGGTTGAGATACCATTACCTATTTAACAAGAGATTAATTCTCAGTAGAAACAACTAAATTTAAAATAAATTCGTCTTGCACTTATGTTGAAACGTTTAATCCTTGTAATTATTGTGATTTTCAGTCTTCTGAAAGCCAATGCACAAGTTGATTTTTCAACAGCAACGCCTCAAGGATGTGCTCCGTTAACAACGAGTTTTCAAGTTACCATGGGAACATGGGTTCGTTGGAATTGGATCTTTGGAAACGGAAATACTTCAACACTTCAATCCCCTTCAGCCATTTATACCAATTCAGGTTTTTATACGGTAACACTGGAAGTGTGGGATGCAACAGGTCAGAAATTTACACGTACTAAATCTCAATTTATTCGCGTATTTAAAAAGCCGGTTGCTAATTTTAATATTTCTTCCAGTCCTATCTGTTTGGGGGAAACCGTAACATTCACCAGCAGTTCCCAAAAAGGAGATACGAATATCACGAAATACTCTTGGGATTTTGGCGATGGTAATATCAAGAACAATAATCCCATAAACCATGTGTACAGCAAAGATGGAAAGTATACGGTTTCGCTGGTAATTACCGATGCTAATGGGTGTACGGATAAAATTATTAAGAACGGGATAGTTCAAGTTCATCCCAAACCCAAAGCACAGTTTTTAATGGATTCAGCCTATGATTGCCAAGTACCTACTTTCATCCCTTTTAGAAATCAAAGTTCCGGCAATGGATTGAACTATTTGTGGAATTTTGGAGATGGTAATACATCAACTCAGAAGGATCCTCGACATAAATACACCAAATTAGGTACCTATTCAATTAAATTGGTTGTGGTTGATGTTAATGGATGTAAAGACTCCATGGAAAAACCCAATGAGCTGTATTTGGGGCCAATTAAAGTTGATTTTAAGGGCGATAAACTCGAGGCTTGTGGATTGCTCAACGTGAATTTTTCCAATTCGGGAACGTTTAACGGAGGATTGAATTATTCTTGGGATTTCGGGGATGGAACAACCTCAAATAAAGCGTTTCCTACAAAACAATATACCAAGGAGGGCAAGTATACCGTCAAATTATTGGTGGTTTCTGTGTTTAGGAAGTGTTCGGCCTCTGTTGAAAAAGTCGATTATATCAAAGTTAACCATCAACCCAAAGGGAAGGTTAAAGTATCAGATTCTTTTCCTTGTGGTGTACCATACCCCATTTCATTTGAATATTTAGACTCTCAAAGGTTTGATCAAGTTCAATGGTATACTAAAGAAGAAGGCAATCCAAGTAATCGTGTATTTATAGGTAAAAATAATCCTCAAAATACCGTCATATTTACCTCTCAAGTATTGTGGGTAATGGCAATTGTAAGTACAAAGGAAGGGTGTACTGATTCATTCTATTTTAAACGATTGGAGTTACCTAAGTTCAACTATTCACTCGATGGTAATGCCTATGGATGTGTGCCATTTACATTCCAACAGACAGTTTCCAATATACAGTCGAATAGGAAAGTGAAGCGGATTGATTGGTTCTTTCACGATGGCGATTCCATGAGTGGATTTAGCGCTATTAAAGACTTCTATGATACCGGTGTTTTTGAATATAAGTACAGAATTATAGTAGAACCAAATTGCAAGTTTGAAACCAAGGGTAAAATTTATGTAGGGATGAAAACAGATCCCGACTTTACCATTGATTCCAGTGGGGGTATTTGTAATAATGAACCCGTGTATTTCAGGAATCTTACGAAATACAAAGGTTTACATATTGATAGTTTTATGTGGGTTTTCGACGATCCCAATGATAATTTCCGCAAAACTGTTGGTCCTTGGCAAGGATTTCCCCCGTCGTATTCAAAATCCAATTATTATAAAACATACGATAGAGACACTGGGCGAATTCATCCTTTGTTAATTTCGTTTCATCGGGGATGTCCTGATACCGCAGTTTATGAAGATTCTTTATGGATAAAAGCAGCGTTTGCTAAAGTCGGTGCCGATGTTGATATATGTAATAAGAACGAGTTAAAGTTGTTCAGTAATTCCTCAAGTTATACGCGTTGGTTTTGGGAGTATCGAGGAACAAAGCTTACATCGGATACAGTTGTGTTGGATTCTAGAAATGATCATAAATTAAAACTGTGGATTTATGATGATTCGACTGGTTGTTGGGATACTGTAAATTACTCTTATACTCCGGTCAGTTTAAGTTCGGTTCAAATTCAATGGTTGGATTTTGACTTATGTGCTCCTGGATTTGCTGAACTTTATGGATTGGGATTTACAGATGATCATTTTTGGGTATTGGGGAAGGATACCATTCGCAATCAGCGAAATATTAAATTAACGTTTAAAGAACCGGGTTTTTATCCCATTCAAGCAGTTGTGAAGTTTGGTGATAACTGTATTCGGATATTGAATGATACGGTTAAAATCGGCGATGGAGATTTGAGAGGTTCAGTGAAAAGTTTAGGGGGATGTTTGCCCATGAAAGTGGTTTTTTATGATTCAACTTTTAATTTAAAGTACAGACATTATTGGAAATTATCGAATGGCGATACCGTTTGGATGGATAGCCAGAGAGTGGAATATTTAATAAAGAATTCGCTCCGGGATACCATATATGCACAATTGTTTTCAGTCTATTCAATGGGCTGTGAAGGTTCCAAAGTAATTCCAATTTTTGTGCAAGGGCCAGGATTTTCGGTGAAGAAAATCTGGAGTCATTCTTGTACTTCGAATAGTCGTTTCCAAGGCAGTTTGAACTTTGTTAACACTCCTGCTTCTGGTTTTCAAGTTTCTTGGGATATGGGAGATGGAACCACCTATTCCACCCAAACCGTGA
>JACCDQ010326579.1_pt1 | contig 124441 bp, 175 predicted proteins | sample 7446031 | NCBI WGS metagenome assembly JACCDQ01 (sample SAMN15323442, study PRJNA562643) | freshwater metagenome | isolation source: river surface water | place: USA:Blue River Watershed | collected 2017-08-17
AGAGTCCGGTATGCTACCATAACATCTTGAAGGGTTAACATGTTAAATTGATTTTACGTGCCAACCCTGAACCACATGGGAGTTTAGAGCGACACTACATTTTGCCTCGTTTAGAATGTTTCATATAATATCCTTTGTTTGTTTTGATAGAGTAATTATAACATAGTTTTGTTAAAAATACTCAACATTTTAAATTTTTGGGGAGAAGTAAGAGAATCGAACTCTTGACATCGGAATCACAACCCGAGGTTTTACCACTAAACTAACGACTCCATAGAATCTTTGGCGGAACGGCTGAGACTCGAACTCAGAAACCTGCTTTCGCAAGTCGATGGATTAGCAATCCACTCCAATACCATTATGGGACCGTCCCTCTGGTGCGGGGTACAGGTCTCGAACCTGCAACCTCCTGGTTGGCAACCAGGTGCTCTACCAATTGAGCTAACCACGCACATTTTCTTTGGCCCGCTCGAGAGGATTCGAACCTCTACCCCATGGCTTCGTAGACCAGGACATTATCCAGTTGTGCTACGAGCGGATCTAATTTTGGCTCCATCTGTTGGTTTCGAACCAACCTCACTCGGTTAACAGCCGAGGGTACTCACCAAGAATACTAAGATGGAATAAATTTTGGTGCTGCCTCGAGGCTTCGAACCCCGGACCTTCTGCTTACAAGGCAGTTGCTCTTGCCATCTGAGCTAAGGCAGCATTATTCTTTGGTACTCCGAAAGGGTTTCGATCCCTCTTCTCCGCCTTGAAAGGGCAGCGTTCTAGCCAGTAAACTACCGGAGTGTTAAATTTTTGGTCTGTATGGTAGGATTCGAACCTACAGCCTCCTGACTCCAGATCAGGCCGTCTACCAGATTGACATTACACACAGATTAAATTTTGGCGGAGAGCAGAGGAGTCGAACCCCACCCGATTCTTCACCGGGACCCAGTTTTCAAGGCTGGTCGGCGGACCATCCCGCCTGCATTACTCTCCAAATTTTGGTGGTGATAATTGGTAACGATCCAATCTATGAGGCTTATGAGACCCCCGCCTATCCATCTAGGCTATATCACCGAATTTTGGTGGACCGACGGGGAATCGAACCCCGAACTGTGCCTTGCAAGGGCACTGTGTTCCCAGTTATACCATCAGCCCATATTTGGTCTCGGATGGAAGAATCGAACTTCCGACCCATGGTCCCAAACCACGAGTTTTACCACTAAACTAATCCGAGATAAATCTTGGTGCCTATGACTGGATTCGAACCAGTAACACATGGATTTTCAATCCACTGCTCTACCATTGGAGCTACACAGGCAAATTTTGGAGTAGGTGACAGGACTCGAACCTGCATGATACGGGTTTGCAATCCGTTGCCTAACCATTCGGCTACACACCTACATAATGTTTACTAAAGTAATCACTAAGTGACTTAATGATTACCATGCTAAACATTGGCATCCCGCCAGGGACTCGAACCCCGACCAACAGTTTTGGAGACTGCAATGCTGCCATTACACCAGCGAGACACTAAATTTTTGGCAGGGCCATCAGGGCTCGAACCTGAAACGACGGAGTCAAAGTCCGTTGTGTTACCATTACACCATGGCCCAACAAATTAATGAACTAACCTATCTGCTGCGGTTGAACTTGCCCATGCATAAGGTTTAAGTTTAGGATCTAAACCTAACACACCAATAACATAACCAAGTGCTTCTTTAACAGCAGTGTTTGATTTGTACTTAGGATTGCTATTCAAATCCAAGTGCAACTCAAAATGTCTATCACCAACAACATCCATAATCTGAGATGCGATATCAACAGCCTTATAAGCTTCATTGACCAATCTCATTCTTGGATTGCTAGCTTTGTTGTAGTCTTTTTCGTTATCAATGAACGAATACATCTTACAACCATTATTTCCGTTAATATGCAAAATTACAACAGTTGCATATTTAATTCTACCATCTGCGTATCTTTTAGAATCGCAGCCTACATAAACTTTCGTTTCTTTTGAGGACTCAGCGATAGCTAATTTCAAATTTTCAATTTCCTTTTCTCTATCCATTTTGACCTCTTAATTTTGGAGCGGATATCCAGATTCGAACTGGAACATTTAGTTTGGAAGACTAACGTGCTAAACCGTTAAACACCATACCCGCATTATATAACAAAAAAGCCTTGGAATTTTCATTCCAAGGCATTTGAATCTTTATTGAGATTAGATCTTACTTATCCATCCCAACCCTCAAATGCCTCGTGTTTATCTTTATGCTGTACTGATGTAAAGCCACAAGGTGTCCAATTAATCGCATAGCCACTTCCCTCGCGATTAAACGCGGCGGAATTCATCGGCAGTGTGGTTAATTGTTTTGTTTTCATAAAAGTTATTTATCTTTTTCGTTTCGTTAAAATGAATAATATCACCCATCTTTTTAAAATATTTTCATTTTATCGCTCTTTTTTGAAAATACTTTAAAAAGATGATAGGTTATTCTGTTACGAGGAAACCTATCGAAACCCTAAGCAGCGTTTAGGCTGCTAATGCGAACTGTGAGTCGTTTGCGTTTACTTTATTTGCTTGATTTACGGTCATCGCCTACCGTGTTGCCGTCGCTACTATCTACCCCTGTCGAAACCATGGCATCCCCATCAAAAACATACTCATACTACTTATTTGTTTAATGTGGTTCGTAGCCCCCACGGAGTATGTTTTTGGTGGAGATGGCGGGAGTCGAACCCGCGTCCAGAAGTCCTTCGCTTTGAAGGGATTACAACAATTCTTTAATGATTCTGTTTACGTTGTGTGCCTACATTATGATGTGCTGCATATGCAGCAATACAAACACCTAAAACAATTACAGCAATTGTGAACAATGTATAATGTAACATCATATCAATATAATCCACAATTTTTCATTTTTTCTGAATCCTTTGACTTATCTCTTGTAAGATAGAAAAATAGAAATACACATAAGAATATAAAAAACGCATAGTAAGCTATCATTTTAGCCCCCATTTGATTTTTAGCCAAATTCGTTCATGAATGTAATAATCTACACTCAATAGTATGTGGGTTAAAATTGATCCACCAACAGAGTTTTCCCAACTGCCAGTAAGATAATATAAAATTGGTATTGTTAGTAACAATGCGCTAATTCTATATGTTATTGAACGGAGCACCGTTCGCTTATGCGTTTCCATTATGTCATTCCTTTTTTTCTATCCTTTCCCAACAGTTCTTTCCTTCAGTTTCATAGCCAATATATTCTTGGCCAGTTTCCATATCCACCAATTTATATTTTGATGGGCATCTCGTAAAAACAGTTAATGTTTTTGGTTCATCAAGTTCTTTAACTTCACTACCATCCAACAATTTACGTGTTTTCATTTTCAAAAATCTTTGTCCATTTTTGCAATTTCTTGCGCTTATTCTGTGCATGCAAAGATACAATTGTCCAATCAACTAAACCAAATTCGTCTAGCAAATTAAGCATACACATAAGATCACCAACTTCTTCTTCAAGGTGCTCTTTGTTCGTTTCACCGTCATGTTCTGTTAAAAGACCAAAGCGTCGAATCTTGCTAATTGCTTGGATAACTTCAGCACATTCTTCTTGGCTGATATCCATGATTTCACTTTGCTTTTCTGTAATGTCCATTATATCCATCCGTCACTTAAAAAATTGAGCAGTTTTAAATCTTACTCAGGATGCACTTGCATGGGATTCTTATTTAATGTTCAGCCAAAGCCCAACTTGAGCAAAAGCATAACCTAACCAAATCATCGCATTAGGGACTTCACCTTTGAGTCCTTGTAGTACGCCGACAATTAGATAACCAATACCCGTAGCACCAACAATTAGATGCTCAGGGCTTAATGCCGGTAAATTAATCGAGTTTAAAAAACTAAACATAAACTTGGCGCGGCTAGCAGGAATCGAACCCACATCGTACGCTTTAGAAGAGCGTTGCCTTATCCATTAGACCATAGCCGCAAATTCTTTATGGTTTTACAAAAGGAACGCCTTTGCGAACCTTTACCCACATATCACCAATCTTGGCGTATTGTGGAGCGCGACCAAAATAAGTTTGGCCACCGATTGTCATTTCATCGCCATCGCGAATTGAACGTTCTTTTTGATTCATATCATTCCTTCATAAATGTTGGTGCTAATAGCACTTGTTGGTAGGGCTGGCCGGAGTCGAACCGGCACGCCTTTCGGCGGCGCATTTTAAGTGCGCTGTGACTACCAATTCCACCACAGCCCCATTATTCTTTATCACGCTTAAATCTAAATGTATCAGTTTGTGAATGACAGTTTGGACAAAGAATTTTCAGATTATTAAATCTATGATTTGTTCTATCGCCATCAATATGATCTAATTCACATTGTATTTCTTTACCGTTCCAACTGGTTATTCCGCATTCCTCGCATTCATTTTTCTTCAAGCCTTGTTTGTATAACCTATGTTTCAATTTATATGTCTGAAATTGTGGATGTTTTCCATCCAAAATTTCTTCAAGTGAAATATCTGGCCTTCGATTTTTCGATGTTCCTTTACCACCTTGATTTGTAACATATAAACCGCATTTAATTGCGTATCCTTTGAATGTAGAAAAATGTAACTTAAGTTTAGTTGCTGCTTCAGCCATAGATGTTGAATTATCAATAGCATATCCCAATTCTTCTATTGTGACCTTCATAAATAACTCCTTTAAAGTTATTTATACAATCACATTGGAAAACTAACTCATGTGTATACCGTTCCACCACTCCCGCGTTTTGATAGAGTAATTATAACTCTATTGTACTTAAACTTTTCAACAAACTAAAAATCATTAATTTGTTTTGATAGAGTAATTATATCATGTATTTATTAAATTTGCTACGACCCGCTCAAACTTTACATCAATAGTTGGGCAATCATCCAATTGACAGCAGCCACATCTAGTTCCGATTTTCATAGCTGCTTTCAATTGATCAATTGGCATCTCTGGGAATGCTTCGATGTACATCTCCACATCCCCAACAGATACCATATTGCATCTACATACAATATGGTCTTTTTGCATTAATCGTTCAGTAACTTAGCAAATGTTGCTGGACCACAAATACCATCAGCGGTCAAACCATTCTTGGCTTGCCATTCTTTTAGTTTTGCTTCAGTGCCAGGACCAAAGATACCATCAGCACCAACGCCTAAGGCAGCTTGCATGATCTTAACACCTTCACCTTTCATACCTTTACGTAAAACACCGTAGCTTTCAGATTCAACATGTTCATGTTCTTCAACCTTAGATTCTACCTTACCGGCATCGGCACCAAGTTTTGCCATAGCCTGTTCATAGTGATGGATACGATCTTCAAGACCGATGAAACCACCGTTGATGCGCTTTGTCATACCCTTGATGTCACCAGCATCTGCTAGTTTGTTCAAGCCATTTTTGTTCCAGAACCAGATAGCAGACATTAAAGAAATTTTCTTATCTGTTGCAACAACATCAGGATTGCTTACATCAACACCCATGTCTTTACCAAAAGAAACATAGTTATCTTTACCGGTCAATTGGATTGGACCACGGCCACGGTATTTGAAACCATCGCCATCTGATGTATTACCCATACGACCAGCATAAACTACGTTTGCAATCTTCTCTGGTTTGCGAGCATACTCTTCAGCATTGCGACCAGCTTTTACGAAGTACTTTGGAAATACTGCATCCAATGACTTAGCACTGTAGTTTAAGTTTTCTTCAAATACTCTCCAACCACCTGATTCATGACCACATTGGGCAACGAAAGCTGCAATACGTGCAGGTGTAGTAATATCATACTTTGGAAATACTTCATTCATTGCGTTGACCCATCCATCTGTGTCAGCACAATTAGGGAATAATTCCTTAAATTGTTTGCTTGTTAACATTTACTGTCTCCTTATTTAATTTCAGGCCATTTACCTAAATCATATTTATCTTCACCGGCGCCATTCAATTGTGGAAAGAAGTCAATGCCAGTTGCTTGTTCAATATTCTTTACTGAAGTTGCATATTTTGGTAAGTCTTTAGCTGGCAATTTCACATTTGGGAAAAGGAAAGCAATGCTTTCGCCCGTGTTTGCGTCGTAAACGATCTTCCATAGTTCACTTGGAATACCAACATTATTCCCGATACTTTTGTACCCTGGGTGATAGATCGTACCACTGATAACATAGATATCCTTGTTAACTGCAGTATTTCTTACACCTACCTCCAATTGTTTCCAAATACCACGATTGTGACCTGGGTCTTGTGGCACCATGTTGGTTAGGAAAAAGCTCTCTGACATTTGTTTGTCGTTCGCTCTATTATCAGCAGCTGGCACCAAGTGTCCACGATCAAATGGTACACCTTTATAGTCTGCTAATTGTGCTTCTTTGGAATCATCGACCAATGGATCTGGTCTAAAATCATCTTTGCGTACGGCTGGACCAGTGATGTCAGCTTTATCAAGATGCTCAACTACGTATTCAGCCGTCTTTGTATCGTAGCGATAGTGAATAGCATAGTTTAGATGGCAAATATACTGATTGTTTTCAACAATCTTTGATACTGGCGCACCCTTTGTTGTGTGCTCTGGGCAATTGTCATCAATAGGATTTGCTAGAACCTGAAACGACAAAAGTGCTAAAAGCACTAATAGGTATTTTCTCATAATATCTCCTTTAGTGGAAATATTTATATGAGTCGATCTGGGTAAGTTTGCTTAATTGCGTTAATGATTTCGTCTTCGGTGAAGTACTCACCATTCACCTTGAACATCTCATCTTCAACATGTCGCATCTTAGTGCCTGGTGGACATACTGTAATTTCTGCTACGATTGTATCTTCGAATGTCTGTTGGTCAAAGTGCTTGTAGTAAGATGCCAATCCACCCTTAATGATTTCATTACCAAGTTGATACGCCAACTCTCGTTGAATGAGTTTTTCTGGAAGTTCTTCCATAGGCATAGTATGCCTGGATTGTCTATATGACACATGCAATTCGATGACAGATTTTACATTTTTAGATTTTGTAAAACCATCTACGCCATCACGCTCATGATGCCATAACCCAGTCCTATCCCACTCATCCATATTCATAACTGGATCAGTGTATAATGACTTGCCTACGCTCAAATGAACTCCTCCGGGTATTTTTCTTTTAGATGACCAAATGTTTTATCGAGTTCAACAATAGTCTTCTCAACATCTCTTAACTTATTTGTCAAACTTAGTATTGAATCGTGCGCAACCGCTAATTCTGTTAAATAATATGTGATCAATGCTTGATCTTTTGTATCAGACCATTCTTCTAAAGTTGATACTGGTATGTCAGTGTATAATTTCTCCATCATCCCTAGTGATTTTGAGTACTTAAATAAAGTGTTCCGCATTCTCTTCTTTAAACTTTTCGCATTTTGCCATGATCTTTGGGTTAATAGCAGCCCTTAGATCATTGATCAATTCTCGCTTTCTATCATTAAGCGCTTTAATGGTTTCTTGAATTTTCAAATATTCTTCTGACACCGTATCAGTAATAAGTGGTGTGAGATATTTATGAATGTCTTCCCGTAATTCATTTGGAATTGGGAAGTACACGTGTTGACTTACGTCATCTGGTAGAATCGTATCCGAATGCGTGTCTTTCAGACAGTTAATATCGAGTTCTTGTTTCTGTTCATTAAAGTACAGTTTAAATCTCATCGCCAATACCTTCTAGGATTAAAATTTGTGCCCAATGCTTCTTGAATCAAATAATGATCCGGCTTGCCATCAATGATTGATTGCATAGCCCGAATACATTTATTTTTGCCTTTTACAGTTTTGAATCTATTACGAATTAATTTGTTTTTCAAATCATTGTAATTTCCAGCATGATCATTATCACATTCAAAATCCCAGTTGTAAAAATCTTCATCGATATCAAGCATGTCCTTTAAAGCATTTAATTGACGTGTACTCAAGGTCTTTTCAGAACCTTGAGCCTGTCTATATAATGACTTTATGAACTGATTACTTTGAAGTTCTTTTGGAATGAAGAATGATAAAATTTTCATAATGAAATTATATCACAACTTTCGTTACATTACGCCTAACATCATAATAATTAATGCGGTTCCTGGATTGCCTGTCATAAGTGCAAATAATGCAACTATAGAACAGAAAAATACTTTATCATCCATGATTAATCCCATAGTCCTTCATAGTATTTACCGAACAATCTAAAACCATTGGACATACGTTTTTGATATGCCATTCGACCATCATGGTCAGACCAAACTAGTTTAATACCAAGTGGTTCATCCTTAGCGTCTTCAAACTTATAAAATTGAGCATCCCAATTATCCATAAGCTTGCTTTCAAATGCAAATAGCATCTCGCCAATAACATAATCCCAGCGTTCAAACCAGAATTCGTCGATATCCCATTCATTTTCTTTAGGTGGAGCACTTGTTGATCGTAGATTTTCAGGTACATCTTCATCATCCACGTGAGGAGCACCATGTTTTGTTTCTCTAAGTTGTTTTAACATAGGGACGACGATATGAGCCAAGGTGTGATCCATTGACCACGTATCCCAAGGCTCGATTTTAATTTTTACTGTTTGCTTAAGACGATCAAAGATAAGCCAATTGATCCAGTTATAGACAACCTGGATTGTATCTTCTGTCTTTTCTAGGAATCGTTCGAATGTTGTATATTTCGCTGGCCAATCAACATAGCCATACTTATTATTCATGTAATTGTCATGGATGCGACAACGTAAACGATCAGGATAATTTCCAATGTGAACTTTCATAATATTCCCTTATTGATTGGAATATTATAATATGCAATTACTTAAAAATGCATCGCTTATAATCTACATCTAATCCAAGTGATTCTATATTTTCAATCAGGCCGGTAGGTAATTTTTCGTCGGTAAAATTCTTAAACCACACTTTATTGAATGGGAAATGCTTTTTGTAAATTGCTGCTCTATGCGCAATTAAGCACGTCTTCGTGCTACGATGATAGCGCTTGCAAAAATCTGTAGCAACTAAGAATATGCTATCTGATTCAGGATTTTTAAACATTTCATTTAATTCATGAATTTCAGTAAGTGTATATTGCAATGCTTCACAGATAAGATCAACAATTTTCGTGAACACAATTTCATAAGTCCCATTTAAGCATTTGATTTCATCAATTAAGAAATTAAATGCAGCATTATGAGACTCAATCCAAATAATTGAGAATTCTTTGTTGAAATGTCCGTGATGTTCGGTTGTGATAATGGCTTCATATTTCTCAGCCGTTTTTTCAGCAAGTGCTAAAACGATGTCAATATCTTTTGCTCTGACCGTATCAGAAACTTCGTGTTGTTCGATGAAGAAATTTTCAACTTCAACTAACCAACGTGACCACATATCGTACTTCAATAGAAGAATTTCACGACGGTCTTGAGGGAAGTAAAAATTACCATTCACCAACTGATTTAGTTGGAATGATTGAATATTCTTGAATTTCTCCATTGCCTTAGATGAGACAATACGAAATTCAATACTATTTGGAAAGAAATGGTAAGATGCCAGATACTCAGAGTATCTTTGCTCTTGCTTTGGCATTATTTCAACTCCCTGTTACCAAAGTGACTTGGACCTCCACCATACATTAGGTGTCCTTGAAATTGGTTTAATATTTGTTTGATCTGTTCGACATCACGACGTAAATCTTTGATGTCACGACGGTTTGCGTCGCCAGTTTCTTCCATTTCATCAAGTACTTCAACAATCTTATCCAATTTCTTCGACACTTCTTCAATATTAAGTTCACCATCATGTGCGCTATCACCAACAATACCTTTTAAATTTTCAAGTGTTGGTGCAGCATTCAACTTGTCTAGCATAGGGACTAGAATGAACTTATACGCATAGCCCATTAATGCTAGAATAATCAACAGTAATGTAGTATCAGCGACCAAACCTGCATCGATAAGGTCGCTGATTAGTGTAACTAGATTCAATTCCACAATTAGCCCCAATTTTTAAGAATTATTTATAATTGGGGTCCCGAGATGTAACCCGGGTAATGTATACAGCTTATTTATTACAGATGTTTACATTTTTAACTGGAAAGCTTGCATACGTTTGGAGTTCATATCAGGAAGAATTGTGCCATGTGGTTCAATCAACCAGATAACTTTCTTACCAGTCTTTTTAAAATGATCAATATCATTATTCCATAGACCACCATCAGTCAATACAACAATAGCATTGTAATCAATTTTATATTTTTTAGCCATTTCTAGCGCTGGCGAAAGTTCTGTGCCACCATTACCTTTACGCTCGATGATCTTAGTCTTTTTGCTAAGTTTTTCTGGTGTGTACGCTTGTGTATCAATTTGAATTAGATCAACATCACTACGTGTCATTTCGCAAATGTGTTGCACTTCGCTAAGTGTCTTCAACAATGCTTCATCGCCCATAGAACCTGAAACATCAGCAACAACCAAAAGATTAAACATACGTTCTCTGGTTTTACCACGAAGATCTTCACGATGCGGGAAGCGACGATCTGTTCGCATAATTGTTGAACGCTTACCAACTCGTTTATTGCCAGTAATTCCACGTAGAACTTTGCGCCAATCAACTTCAGATTTACGACTAAACATTTCTAACCAATCCGAACATTGACTTGGTACTGTGCCTTTGCTCTTGATTGTTTCAACCTGAGCCTTGTCAATCATTTTCTTTGTCATGTCCTGTTGAAGATCTTCATCACCAACAGACTGTTCCCAAGTTTCATGACTATCCATTAGTTCAGGCATTGACGGGCCTGGGCTTTTACCACCAGGTTGACCATCACCTTCTTGTGGTTCTCCTTCGCCATCTTGATTTTGTTCATCCTTTTGCTCATCCATTTGTTGCTTGAGCATATCATAGTAGAATTCGGATGATTGATTTTTTGGAACTGTAATTCCAATAGCTTTACCAAGAGATTCTGGAGTTACACCAACTTTTGGTAAATGCTCTGAATTGATGTGTTGATTAAGCGCACAATCTGTTGAATAATTCCATGGTAGGTGAACACGATTTTCTTTACGATCCAAGTGACCATAAAGAATATGTAACATTTCGTGTTTAAGAATCGCTAGACGCTCGACAAGTGTGAACTCATCAAATTTTTCTGGATTGATTAGTAGATTATAGTGGTCAACACTAAACATCACGCCAGCGCATGATGGAAGGTTTGGTTCAATTTTAATACTGCATTGCCCAATCATATGAGCATAGAACAAGTAGTCTGTTCTGTACTCAATATTTGAAAACATTGCTGCTAGTGTATCATCCAACTTACCGCGATCTTGACGAGCCATTTTAAATCCTAATTATTTCGAATGGTTTATTATAACACAAATTAGATTAAATGTTCAACCCATGCATTTTTTAATGTTGTTACTAATGCTTTGTACATAACATCTGCTGGAATTCTATTGTCTTTTTCAAATGCAAACAATTCTCGACAATCTTCATGCAATTTACTATGATGCGTCATAATGTAAACGTCACCATGATCAACAATCTCAAAAATGTCGCTATCAGTAATGATCTCTTTGAGAGAATCATCCATTGCTAATGATTTGACAACAAAGTGCCAACTCTGAGCTTTAGGTACCTTAAGCGAACACCTAAGATTAATTGTGTTCATTTTAGTAAGCCGATCCGCAATCCATGCGCCAAGCACATTTGCTTAGCATATTTGTCGAACAATCATCTTGGCCAAAACACAGAGGTTGATGCATATTTTTACGGATGATTCTAATTTCCTTCAAAATATCTTGTCGTTCTTTACTATCACCTTTACCGGCATTAGAAAGTTGAGCCTCTTTGTTTAGCAGATCCTGGAGGGTGGTCATGCAAAAATCCTATTTAGTTTAACCGAAATAATAGCACATGGAATTAGTGCTAAGAACCACCACAAGTTATCCACTGCAAGTGTTCCAATCATTGTGATGTATGCAAGATCAAATAACGAGTATTTGTACTCGTACATGAACTTATTAAATTTTCCTAAGATTGACATTTATTCACCTTTCTGATGATGTTGACGAATTGTACCCTTTAAAGCTTTTGTAACCATCTCATCTAATGAAACGGCAACTTGGCCTGTTGCATCCATTCCCACGTCTAACGCGCGAGATCCTTCAAGTCCAGTTTTTCCACCATGAACATGGCCATGGAAATGTACTGAACCTCGGTGCATTTGATCCCATTCTGCAATAGGATAATGAAACATGATCACACGGTTACCTTTATGTGTGATATGCTTATATGGCGTGATCTCAATAAAGCAATCCATAAATTCTTTTTGCTTGATGAGTTTTGTATCATGGTTGCCGACAATCAATGTCTTTGTGCCATTACATTGATTAAGCAATCGTGCAGCAGTCAAATGACTGCAGAATGCAACGTCACCAAGAATGTATGTATGATCTTCTGGTTGAATGATTTCATTCCATTCCAACACAATTTTGCTATTCATGTACTCGACATTATTCTTAAAGCGAGCACGAGTTTCTGGACAGAAGTTCATAATGTTCTTGTGTCCAAAGTGAATGTCACTTGTAATAAATTCCCTCATGGGTTTTCCTTATATTCTTTAATTTGTTCTGGTGTCAGTGCCAGAACTTTTGTGATTAATTCTTGATCGGCTTCTTTTGCGCCGTCAAATGTAATGAGCGGTTTGTTACCCTCATATAGTGTTGCTTGATCGCCACTAATGAGAACCAAGCGAGTTTGATTTTGTTTTGTTTGCATAATGTATTATATCACAATTCTTCTAAACGTGCACTAACTAAATTTGCAATTGTTTGTTGAAGTGTTTCAATTTCGGTTGCCGCCTCATCAAGCAGATTAGCAATCTTGTCAGGTTTACCCTCAACGACAGCTAAACGTCCCGGAATTTGCCTACGAATTTCTGCTCGTTTACGTAGACGAAAAACTAAACTTTGTTCAGATACTGGTAGATGACTTTCGTCTTGCATTTTGCAATCCTTTATAATATTGATACAAACCAAGAATTTGATTCCAATCACGAGAATGACCGCAATTTAAATTCTTACGGTAGTATTCAACTTGGCTATCGATGAATTGATCACTCATTTCATTTCCTCAGATTGGTATGTGTACATTTTGAAGAAAATTAATTTCATAAAGACAATTCCTTTACATGTATGACCATCATAATAAGAATCCTCAATACCAAACCATTTGTCATCAGAAATACCAAAACCAATCGCCCATTCTTCCCAAATATGCCAAGGTTTATTTTCGAAATACTTATTCAACCAAATGTCATACTTCATTTTGTATGTGAAATACAACTTATTGTAGTACACATAGAATCGTTTAGGTTTTTGCATTACTTCTCCAAAAACTTACGAACCCACTCTAAACGAGTTTGTTCATCCATTGCTGTGTATTCTTCAATGTTTGCTTGAATAGCATCGATCAATGGGTAATATTCTTCATCGATACTATTCTTGATATCAGCACGCATCAGTTTATCTGTGCGAGGATTTCGTGCTACAAACTTCTTCACCAAGTAATATGGTGATTTAATTTTTGTTGCTACGCCGCCAGGACCGTAGATCACAAAGCCTTCATGCTTCACATGCTTAGCCAAGATTTCAATGTATTCCATTGGCGCAAACATTCGTTCAACGTGCATTGCGTTAAATTCAGTGCAATCAAAAAGTGTCGCGGTGATGTGCGACCCAAGTTCTTTTTTGCGAGCGCCAAGCAAGTACATTCCTTCTTTTTCAGGAATGATGTGTGGATCATTTCGATGTACACATTCAAACATAAATGTATATTGGCTATTGTCAGAACATGTTTCGCGATAGCGTTGTAAGTTTGGTTCAATCAATTCTTTGGCCATCTTTACATAGTCAGAATCAATAGATCCAGTTGTTGATACTAGGATGTCTCCCTTGTACCAAGTTACCGCAACCATGAACCCATTCACTTTACGATGTGCTTCAACCATTTCATCTTTATGAATATGCGGAGCATTCTTTTCAACACCGTAATTATAGATTTTTGTGAATGGATATGACACAATGTTGAAGTCATCATCCACAATTAGACCACGGCATTCTTCAAGATAGTCATTCCAAAGACCATCATAGAATACCTTACGTTTGTATTTTAGTACGTTTAAACCATTACCGCAATCTTTGACAGATACCAAATTAGGGTTTTGGTTGACGTAATCTTTTAGTTGAAAAATGTTCATTTTAAATATTGGGTGTTCCGTTAAGAAATTGACGAAATTCCTTGATTAAGTGTGGGGTTCCATAGACCGTAAAATAACCAAGTTCCAAATCCGATTGGTCGTAGTCAATTTTTAAACCAAATGTATTAATGTTCTCAATAGTAATGTTAACAAATTCTAAGATAACGACGAATGAGAGTTTAGTTGTAAACATTGGAATAGTCCTTTGGTTGTTGATATTTGAATTATATCACAAAAAATTAATTTTTTACATATTTACGCAAATAAATAGTAAAAAAGGATGGATATGAAACAACTCAAATCAACAGAAGTTACTAATCTACGTAATGAGATCTTGAAAGAACAAGATGGGAAGTGCGCTTTATGTAATGAGCCAATCACCGAAAGCACTGGCGTATCATTGGATCACCAACATAAGACATCAAAAGAAACAACCGGTGAAGATGGCGCTGGACTTGTTAGGGGCGTATTGTGCAGAGCATGTAATGTCTGGGAAGGCAAAATTTGGAATAACACCCAAAGATATCGTCAGCCTAAAAATGTTCAAGATAGAATTGGCATGCTTAGTAGATTAATAGCATACTATGAGAAAGGCACATATGACATTGTGCATCATACGGAAAAAGCTAAAGAGCCTACCGTATCAAAAAGAAACTACAATAAGCTAAAGAAAGCTTATGTTGGAAAGAAAAAATTTCCAGAGTATCCTAAGAGTGGCAAGCTTACTTTAGCTTTGCAAGTATTATTTGAAGAGTACGAAATTTCGCCGTTCAATGGTTGATCTTGCTCAATGCATCTTTTGTTGCGTTGAATTCATCTTCCACAACGTGTGCTTCTTTATTTCCAAAGATCCACTTGTCAATTTTGAAGAAAATAATAGAGCCGATTGTTTGACCTAGCAATAGGTTCAACCATAATGGAATCGTGAAAGCCTCAAATAAAATCATAAATGGCATCATCACTAGAGCTGATAACATCCATCGCCCCCAATAGATGCCAAATAGTTTTGTTTTATATTCTTGTAAAAGATCCCGAAGCATTAATCTTCCTTATTTTCTGGATCTTTGTTTTCAGGATCTTTATTTTCTGGATCCTTGTTTGTATCTACTGGATCTTTGTTTTCTGGGTCAGCATGTTGCTCTTGTTCACCCTTCTTTAAAAAATCTCTAAAGTTCATAATTCTCTCCTTTATCTTTAGAATATTTATCACCAATCTTCTAGCTGGATTTGATCACTTCCAGGTCTGAAAATTCTATGTAATTCGCAATCTTTTTCAATGAATGACTTGAAATAAACATCTGAAGCAATTGCATCGCCAACCACCTCTACGTCAATACCACGTTTGAAACAATAATCAAAAATAATATCAATCAATGGAGTATCTTTTCCTTCTGGCACTTTCTTGATTGCTTCGATATGTTTCATAACCTCTTGGACAATGAATGGATAATTTTCTTCTATACTCATTCTTTTGACCTCATAATACTTACTTTACTTTTTAACATTTCTTTAAGTTCATTATATTCCTCAAATGAAATGCGATAATCCTTTGGATAATAAAGGTTTAATCTAGTAACTTTATCTATTTCTGCTTCCAATTTCTTGATTTCATCAATCAGTGTTGTTTTGATTTTCTTCAATTCAATTGTTTCAACAATACTAACTTCAGAATGTTCTTCGGCTTTCTTTTCATCCCACAATTTCAATTGACTATAATCTGTTGGGCTAATTTGGAAGTCATGATTCAAATGCTCCATTGAGATTTGTTTCTTGAGATTTTCTTGTTCTTTCTTTTTCGTATTGATAATGGCTAAAATACTATTATGAATAATTTGAGAAATATAAGCAAACGCATTAACAGGCGTGCCAGTTCTATCAGAGATCATCTTGTGATCAAAATTATGCAGATATTTTAAAATTTTATAAACGGCATCTGAATAAAAATCATCTCTATAAGTATAACCACTAAACTGTGGCTTCTTTAGAATATTTTTAATCATCAATAGAATGATTTCACCAAACCGTTCATATGATTTTTGATCTGTTGATGTCACCTCAGAAAGTGCAACAATTTTTTCTTTGAGTTTTGCTTTAGTTAAATTTCTCTTAGATGGAAATTCATATTTCTTAGCATTTACCGCTGTATGCCATTTGATGTACTTGTTAATCTTGCGATTACATGTTTCATCGGACATTCCATTGCGTTTGTTTTTGATTCTAATAAGTAAAGACTTTAACTCTAATTCACTGGTGTAATTATGTTTAGTCTTTTGAGGTTTATCTGGATCTAAAAGTACTTGCGTTTCTTCTTGTTCTTGCATGCTCCACCTTTGTTTAATATATAAATATTATACCATAGCCTAGATTAAAAAACCGAGGAAACTAATGAATTACAATAATTTAGCCCAAAAGACCAATTACGTGGCCGGATCGGTCGCGTTAGAATTGGCTCCATTTTATCTGACTGCTGTCAACATCCCGGGCATTAATTTTACGCACGTGGATGTTGGTGGTAAAGCCGGTAGATTTAGTGTAACCGGCGATACATTATCATATAATATTTTAAGCTTTGAAATGCTTATCGATGAAGACTTTAAAATCTATCACGAATTCATGGACAAGGCGATCAAAGCGATTAATTCAGAGACTGGTACCTTTGCATCACAAGAATTTGATTTTTGGATTCAAATCAATAATAACAAAGGTAACAAACTCTTTAAGATTGAATTCTATAATTGTCGTCTTGAGTCAATTGGTGATATCCAATTAGATTCGCAAGATGAAATTACAGAACACAATATGAACGTTGACATCAAATATGATTATTTCAAAATCATAAAAGAACTACCAATTCCTACTAGGATGTAAGTTTCTTTACGAATTCTTGCACATCCTTGCTGATATCAGGATAGTCCGTGTTATCAAACGTGTGCATAAATTCAAAATTATCAAGTTCAGTTTCAGATCTGTGCAAATCGCCAGCATTGTCAAAGTTGGCATTCTTAATCTTAACAGTGATTGCGCCAGGAATGTCTTCGGATAAGAATCTAAAATCTGGAACGATAATAAAATCTGCAGTTGACTTATAAGCGCGTTCTGCTAGAAGTTTTACCCATACATCTTCACCGAAGAATTTCTTCATAGCTTCGGTACCGAATTTCTGAAGAATTAGACGGAAGTCGGTTAGCTTTTCAAACTCATACCCATCCATCTTAGAATGACTAATCCCGCACGCGCGGGAAGCATTCTTGTATTCATCTAGTTGTTCAAGAGAAATATCAAAAGTTTCTGCGATAATTTCTTTCAGTGGTCCGGCAAAAGACATTACTTCTGCGGTCTTACCATTCTTGGCCAACTCAGCCTTCAACATTTGAGCAAAGTAATCTTTGCCAGATCGTTTCTTTCCGTTAACTAAAATTAACTGCATTCTATTCCTTCTTTACAAATTTAAATCCTACACCAGCTTCATGAAACATATCTAATGTCATCAAACCCGATTCCGTCCAACGGTCAACCGGTAAAGTGTCCATGATAACCATTGATATGCCGGTTTGAATAATTGCTTTAGCGCACTCATGACATACAGGAAGCCCAGTAACATAAATAGTGCTACCATTAGTATCAGCACCATTATGTATTGCGTTATAGATAGCATTAGACTCAGCATGAACGACATACTTGTATTTAGTTTCCCTATCATTATATCTTTCATCAGTATCCTTAATCCCTCTTGGAAAACCGTTATACCCTTGTGAAATAATTTGACCATGATTGCCGACAATCACCGCACCGATTTGTCGAGATGGGTCTTTGCTCCAAGACGCCACCTCTTTGGCGATATTTAAGTAGCGCGTTTCCCATTTCTTTGGATCATGAATGAGTATCATATCAATACCAAGTAAAGTATTTGTTCTTAGACAATTGTGTGTAACCAAGGATTTGATTCTTACGATAGCAATCCATAGTTTCTGCTTCGTCCAAGACATAACCAATCTTGTATTTCATTTTTTCTACAAATTCTGGAGCGAACTCATAGAAGTCTTTGCCGGCAACTTCAACCTTCTTAGTCACCATACCAGATTTGAACAATTCCTTCTCAGTAATTTCATACTCGGAACGAACAAACGTGCATGGCAATTTGTTTGTCATATCGGTGAATTGGTTGTTTTGCATACCAATCTTGATATTATTCGGAAGGGTCGCATCATTAGAATTAATGAATGTGCAATTGTTCATCTTTACGAATGTACCATTATCGGTATCTTCGTATTCCTTCATCAACATTGAGATGTTGGCGATGTGGATGCCCATCTTTTCTACCAATTCATTTGCGAGAATGTATTTTTTGTTCAAGAACATGATTTTTCCTTCTTTGGTTGTTTTGATAGAATAATTATAACACGACTTTTAATTGTTGTAAACGGTTTTCTTAAAAAAAAGTGCTATTATTTTACTGGCGTGTACACATCGCCATCTGCTGATGCATCATCCTGATTGTTTAAGACTCCGGCAACGGTCTTATGCAAAAAAGATTCGGCTAAAGCCATAGCTTCTTCCTCTGTACATTTTTTATCATCCCAGTCGACCGAGTAGTACATACCTTCGGGACCCATGTCAATATCATAAACAACAATGTTGTCATTAATGATAAATCGACCGTTTCCAGCAATTTGAACATTATCTAGTTTCATATTAAACTCCTTTCGAATAATTATAACACAATTTACTTAAAAAGTACAATGGCCCAAATGTATCATATATTATACATCTGGACCATTTTGTAAACTATGTGTTACAGTTTATGTGCAAGATTCACAAGTGTAATCTTCTGATTCCTTCATTTGCTTCAAGTAATAAAAAGTTTTCATTCCATTAAGGAAGCCGTAAATGTGAAGCTTTGTCATATCATTTAGCGAATCTGGACGCTTAATATAAACGTTCACTGATTGCGCTTGGTCAATCCATTTTTGACGAACTGCAGCATTCTTTAGCAATGCATATTGATCGCAATCGAAAGCACGTTTGTAATAAGCATTGTTCTTTCTAAAGTTTGGCACAACTGTTGGAACAGTGATTGTACCTTCTTCTTTATAGAAAAAGTCATGTACTGGTTCGGTAGACTCAATAGAATTAACTGCTTTGCCTGATGTTGCAGTTGGTGCGATTGCCATTAGTTGAGCATTACGAATACCGAATGTCTTAACACGTTCAGCAAGATCATTCCACTTCTTCCAATCAATTTCGCGTTTGGTTAGTTTGAATGCATTCTTATTTGCCTTGTGAATTGGTAGAATACCTTTGCTCCACTCGGTTTCATAGAACTTTTCAAACTTACCCTTTTCAATAGCAAGTTCACATGATACTGAAATGATCATATATGAAAGTTCATCCCAAAGAGCATCTTGTTCTTCGGCAGATTCCTGAGTATCAATAACGATTTTCTTTAAAGCCAAATAGTTAGTTTGGTTCAAAATACCGATACCAAGATAGCGGTACATCAGGTTAGAATTCTTACCTTCCTTAACTGGATAGTTAGCAACATCTACTGTATTATCCAAACCGCGAACCATTGTGCGAACTAATTGCCATTTTTGTTCTTCTGTCATGTAGAACCATTTTTCAGCATTGACCGAACTTAGGTTACATAAAGCGATTTCACCAGCTGTGTAACGTTTGATGATACGTTTTTCAGTATCTTCCATGGTTACAAGCTCTTCTCCAAGTGATTTAGAAGCACGTGATGGTAGAACAATTTCTGTACATAGATTTGATGAACCAATGTAACGATTCAACATTGTTGTTTCATTTACGTTTTCTTCATGGAATAGATAAATGTTGCCTGTTTCTGAACGTTCCTTAAAGAGTTTTTCCCACAATTCACGAGCTTTAACTGACTTTTTACGAACTGTAGATTTGTGCTCATACATCTTATAAAGTTGAACAAATTCATTACCAAATTTGCCAATTAAATCAGGTGTATCTTTTGGATCAAATAGTGTAACTTCTTTATCTTCAATGACAGCTTCAATGAAATGATTATTCAATTTGATTGCGTATTGTAAACCACGAGCACGGTTTTCATCTGTACCACCATTTGACTTCAATGAAAGAATGTCGTTCACATCTAGGTGCCACCAGTTGAAGTAAATTGCCAAAGCACCTGGGCGCTTTCCACCTTGGTTCCATGCTTTCATGATAGATTCATAGAACTTCATAAATGGTACCGGACCAGATGAATAGCCTTGTGTGCCTTCAATGTAACCACCCTTAGCGCGCATTGCGCTGATATCTAGTGCTGTGCCGCCTTTGAATTTTGAGTAGATACCAAGATTCTTACCAGTATCAAGGATGGAATGACTGTCATCATCCAATGTGTTTAGAACGCAAGAACTTAGTTGTTGTCCTGGTGTTAATGCATTAAGCATAATTGGAGTAGCACGAGTAAAGTTATGCTGTGACAACTCATTGTATTCTTCAATGACTCGTTTGACTTTATCGTGCTCATCGACCATAAGAGCCATTGCTACGCGCATGTACGCGTGTTGTGGCAATTCTAGTTTCTTTGTTTTAGTATAATTTAGGCAGTACTTATCAAAGAAAGTTACCAAGCCCTTGTAGTTAAAGATCTGGTCACGATCTGGTACTATTGCTGCATTGATTTGTTCGATTTCATCAGCAGTAAATTTACTAATTGTTTTGCGATCGTAAATCTTATGTTCAAGACCTTTAGTTAGAACATCCTTAAGGTGTGGATATTCTTCACCTTTAGAAATGTTCATTGTCTCTTTGTAGATCTTCATCAATTCGAGTTTAGCAGCAACATCTTCCCACATTGGTTGAAGCATACTAATTTTGTTCACTGCAGTAATGATCAACTGCTGAAACATATCTTTGATGTGAATCTCTTTATGGAGTTTGATCTCAGTATCTCTAATGAGTTCATCTGCCATAAAGTCTTTGCCATCACATGCCCACATACATGCATTGCGCATTTTGGCTGGGTCATATGATTGCTTGCGACCATCGCGTTTAATAACAATGATCTTACTTACGGTCTCTTGGTTAGAGACATCGATCTTGGCCTTAGCATTTAATGCGGCACCAAGATTATCAAGCGAAACACGATTGTATCGCTTTGCGTTGTTGTTCTTACCCATTAAATAATTCCCTCAAGATTCATTTTCCCATCAGGGATGTCATTTTTCATAATGCCGATACTATACACCGCTAAATCAGATTCTTGTAATGCAGCATTGTCTTTATTCAAATCCTTATAGTTCTCAAACCACTGCACAACGTCTGTCTTTTCTTGGTTGTAAATTTTATCAAGACCAATTTGCGATGCTCGTAAATCAACGTAATACTTTAAGAATTGCTCTACGACTGGCTTTGTTAGCGTAGGAATGTCTCCGATTGTTAATAGATAGTCTGCCCATGAAAGTTCATCTTCATAAACCTTTAGGAATGTGTCCTTAACCATCTGTTTATACCAATCGGAATCCATGAGATCCTTGAATCCTTCGGATGCTTCCTTTTTTAGCAAGTTTAATGTGCCTGAGCCCATTGATGTGTGAATGTCTTCATCAAAGTTAATTAGTTTGATGATACGTGTTGCGCCTTGGATCTTATTAGCATATGCATTGTTGATAACATAAGTAACAAGGAATGAGATATAAAATTTAATACCTTCCAAAGCAAAAATGTTAACTAAAAGTTCCAATACCAACTTTTTCTTCTCATCCAAAGTTTGTAAGGCGTTGATGTTCTTAACTCGTGAATAAAGATCGATTTCTTTATCAATTCGTTGTTGAATTTCTGGATAATCTTTAATTCTATCAAAGATAACCTTAGCATCGCTGAAGATGCCGCGAAGTAAATGTGAGTAAGAGAGTGAGTGGATTAGTTCGAAATAACCCCATGTCTTAAACATTGCTTCAAATTCTGGGTTTGTGCATAATTCTGCAACAACTTCTTCAAGTCCTTTGTTCTGGCCTGAGTCCATTAATGTTTGGAAAAGCCAGATGCGAATCATGACTTCTTGCATGGCCTCGGGAAGCTCAAAGAATTTTTGAGCATCATTTACCATTGAGATTTCGTTTGGGTTCCAGAAGGCGTTGCGCTGTCTTTCTTCAACTTGGACAGCAAATTTGTATGTGGGGTTATCATATCGTTGAAACCCTGAGTATTCGCCAAAGAAGATTTTTTCCTTGGTCTTGTCAGTAACTAGATTTTTTGTGTCTAAAATCTTGTGAGAGCTCATTTTAGTCCTTTAGCTTGTTGTTCTGTCATTATAAACTTTATTTATTTAAAAATAGAGACGCCAAAGGGAGAGTACCGAAGTACCCTCCCGTGCTTAAGAACTGTTTACCAGGTTTCTAAAGTTAGAGCAACGCGTGCCCAAATGTTAGATGTGCCATCATAGTTTGCAACGCAACGATAGAAATATCCATTGCTAACTGCAATCATTCCAGCCAAGTCACCATCTTGACCCAATGAAGTTGTAGGAGCTGTTACAAATTTATCTTGCTTAGTTGCTAGACCAACGTTAACGAAGTTAATGTTGTTGTTCGTGATTTCAGTACCAACTTCTGTCTTTGTGTAAACATTAGTATCAATTTCTGTCTTTGTGTAAACATCGGCAGAATTTGCTTTTGAACTTAGTGCTGTGTCAACTTCAGTTTTCGTATACGCATCAGTGATACCATAACCAGCTAATGTAGTTGCGTCATCAGCTTTACCAGCTAACAATGTGTCCATCGCTGTTTTTGTATAAACATCAGCAGAGTTTGCTTTCGCTGCCAAGGCATTTGTAATTGTTGTGCTGAAGTTAGCATCTTGTCCTAGGGCATCGCCTAGTTCTTTCAATGTATCTAATGCGCCAGGAGCTGAATTGATCACATTGTTGATTTGTGAAGTTACAAAACCTTGTGTTGCCAATACAGCAACATCAATAGTGCCTAATGCATCTGTTGTAATTTTTACTGATTTACCAGAACTAGCCAATAGTTCTAAATCTGCACCAGCTTGTGCTTTAATTGTACTTGCCATTTTTATTTCCCCTTGTCTTTAAATGATTGTCCAGACTGAACCGTCAGAAATTTCTACGGTAACGTTGTCATTGATTGTAATTGGGCTTAAGCTTGAAGCATTGTTGCCATATTCGATAAGAACATCACTAATAATAGATGCACTTTGTTGAATTACGCCTGAAGGATTGACTATGACATTATCAATCATCGAATCAATTTCAGCGAGTGAATATGAATCATCGATGCGTCTAAATGTGTCATCAACAACAGTTTTTGTATAGACCGCTGTCACTTCAGCTTTAGTTGAAAGCATTGAGTCAACTTCAGTCTGTGTATAAACTTGTGTTAAGTTTGCTTTCTTATCTAACGGTGCTTCAATACAAAGATATGTCAATGCATCATTAATCGTGTGTGTACCATCTAATGTTCCAATCACGACGCCATTTTCATCTTTTAGATTTTGTGATACTTTTCTCAACCATTTAATTTCATGGTTTGGGCCATAATCCTCAACAATGATTAATCGACCAACTGGCACCTTATCGATGCCAAGTTGTGTTGTGTCGGAAAAATGGTAATTTGGCTTTAATTTATACGCCATTTTATCTCCTTAATATCGGGCACTAGGCCCAGTTTTTATCTATTAACTAGACTTATGGTTTGTTAACCCATTCATATGAACCGAATGTTTTAAGAATACCAATTAGTTGATATCTTGCTGGGATATCAATTGTTGATGAACCATTTCTATGAACTGACAACATTTTTACTGTGTTAGCTTGGATATAACCATAGTGGTACTCTGATTGGTTTTCATCCCATGTAATATTGTTATCAAAACCAGCATAAGGTGTATGACCTGCTGCGGCATCCTTATTATAGTCATGTTCAAAACCTGTCAATGTTGGTGTTACAACAACCATCCAGTTGTATTGCGCATAATTTGCAATACCAAATGTAACATCAAGAGTTGGTTCCCATGAACCTTTGAAGTAACCTTCGCGCATGATAGTCATGTGTGATGTATTACCAGTATGGTAAGCAACGTTTTCAACCGTTAGCACGCCTTGTTCATTATAATCTCTTAAAAGAATTCGTGGACCATTTGCAGATTCAACATCTAAATAGATTTCATTAATTAGAATTGGTGTTGCTGCTTGTGGGTTATTAGAACTCTTAATAGTAAGATCATAAAATTTACCATCGCGTTGGTCAACACGCATAAATGCAATGCTGCTTAAACCTGATAAAAATTCTGCATCCAAACCAGAACCTACGCCATCAACGTTCTTTAATTTTTGCAAAACAACTTCGTCGGTATAAAGTGTGTTATCAACTTTACCACCCAACGCGGTGTTAACTTGAGTTTTTGTATAAGCATCAGTAATGCCATAACCACTTAATGTAGTTGCTTTATTTGCTTTGGCGGTGTCAAGTGTTGAAACTGCTGTATCAACATATGTGGTTGTTGCCTTTGGTGTTAATAAACTATCAACTTCTGTTTTTGTGTAAACTGCACTTGAATTGGCTTTTGTACTTAGTAAAGTATCAATATCAGCGGTTGTGTAGATTTCCGAACCTAGAACAGAGCCATTTGCAATATAGACAATTTGCCCAGCTGTACATGGTGTTTCCAAGTCGATTGAATTTGCTGACCACGTATAAAGAGTTTCATCAATTAATTGACCATTAATGAATACTGATGGAGCCTTTAATTCAAATGATGTGTTAAACAAATATTGGCCAGCTGTCGCAACAAATCGTTCTTTGGAAATAACCAAAGATGAATCATATGTTACGCCGGAAATGATAGTTACAACTTCATTAAGCGCTGCAGGTAAAGTTAATGCAACTTCAACATTGCTTACAACTGTGTATCTTGTTGATTCCAATAATACACCATCAATGAACACCATAGGCGTGCTATCAATATTGAATGGCAATACGAAATTTGTTTGATTTGCTGTAGCCGTGAATGTCTTATATTTAATTACCGTGCCACCAGCAGATCCACTAGCATTAATTGTGAATAATTCCCAGTTTGTTGTATCAGCTGAAAATGGTTCATTATTAAAGTTACGATCAATACGTGACTTGTAAATCAAATCGTTGTGTGAAACATATTCATCAACTTCATAAATTTTGCTTGATGACCATGCGATCACCTGATTACCAATCAGAATATCCAACAATGATTTAAGTTCACGGGTTTCGCGCTTAAGTCTCATTAGACCGCGGTTAAGTACGGTCTCGTTTGGTTGTTGTTGATTCTTAATTCTATAATTATCAAAAAAGTCTTCTAATGATACAAACATGTGCTCACCCTATTTTAAAATGTAATTGTCCAAACAATACGTAATAGAACGGTACTGTCCTTAACTTTTGCTTTGAAAGTCTTCATTGCAAAAATTCTATCATTGGCATAAAGGGCAGCTTCAGTAAATACAGATGTTGTCTCATTTTGTTTGTTTGCAGCGCCAGTAGCGATGTCAAATGTAAATGTTACAGATGTACCAGATTGTAAAACTTTTACTGCACTACCGGCATTGGCATCAGTTTCAACCAAGTTTGTAACGTCTGTGCCACCAGGAGCATCATTTGTACCAGGCAATGTAAAAGTAACATTGTATGTGTATGGCTTAGTTGTTCCTAAAAATTCCCATACTGCAGTATCAGCAATTACAATGTCGTTAACAACATAGTTTTGAACATCGGTTGATTTAAATCTGTAATAGCCCTTTGCTTCATTGGCTGTTGCATTTACATAAATTACGTCATTTTTGCGAACGATTGTTAATGTTTGGCCAACGTTAACTGTTCCTGTCAATGTTTCAGAGAATAGACGAGTTCGTTCTTTTACGAACCCTTCGTCTTTACCCTTTGGAATAAGAATAGAATCGCCAACGTGGCCCAACGTGCCAAGTACAATTTTATTAATGAATGTACTTGACGATAGGTTTGCGAACATCTCTGACATTGATGTTCTGGCTGATTCCATGATCATATTATCATCCTGCCACTGATCAATGACATTTCCTGCGTGATCAATGGCCTGAATCTTGAAATGACCCTTAAAGTTTAAAGTATCTTCCATATTATACCTCAAACCAAATTACTACTGATCCATCAACAGATGCTCGATATAATTTTTGGGCTACGGTATTGAACCAAAGATCACCATCCTTGGTTTCAAATACGTTTGGTCGTTCTGCGTGGCTTTTGAATCTTACATAACCCAATAGTTCAGTACTAAGATTAAAAGCACGTCTAATAGCACCCGTAGCTTCAGCGGCCGTTAGGCCGATAGGGTATGGTGAATATCCATCATTAGTTGCCATTTTTCATCCTTTTTCTAAAATTTTTTAATTATTTATACTTTAAGTTGGATCACCCAAAGTAGTTAGATAGAACCCGTCGCCCGATGGCTCGTTAGTGTAGAAATAATAATCTTCACCGAATTCTTCGTTTGAGTATAGATAGTACCCAGTATTTGATAAACTATACGCGATAAAATCTTCGGTCGCGTAATCAGTACTTGTAATAACTACGAAATCCGAGGTGTCAATTGGATACACACGTCTACCATAATTAACAAATGTTTCTTGTTCTTCTAAAATATCCTGGAAGACTCTACTATAATTTGAACCTTCAATATACGCGCCATTTAATATAATATCACGTGGAAGATTAACAAAATTAGTAATTCCATGATCAATCATATATGTAAACAAATCTTGGTCTGGATTAGCATAAGTATCATCAATCGCCAATTCACCAATTTGTTTAAGAATAATATTGCTGGTTGTATTAAACCCAGCCATATCTTCAATCGTTGGCACTACCGTATAGTTGCTAAGAGATGTATAACTTGGTGCACCATTTGGATAATCAAATGGATTTACGGTAATTTTTACATCAGCAATTCTTGTTCTTAAATTGTCAGCTTCATAAAAAGATCTATACAATGGCTTTCCGTTTGGTTTATAAATTGTTGCATCCAATCTATAATTTCCGGCTTCTTTCAAGGCTAGTGATAGTACAATCTGCCAAGTTCCATCATTTTGTACGATACCAGTATTTATAGCAGTATTACCCAATGTATCGGTCAAAATCAATTCGATCGTTGATCCAATTGGGCCATAACCTTTCACCATTAAAGTATTTGATACTTGTTCGTAATTATCATATACTTCGGTGAATCCTAATTTTCTATCAAAATTGTTCAAACCAGTGGTTTTCATTGAGAATGAACTTGTTACACCAGCTTCTGACACTGAAACATTGATAGTATATGCGTCACCGTTCAATGGATATGTACTAATTGTTGTAGCAAAATCACCATTTGCATCTGGTTTAATGTAATTTTTTGTTAACGTAGATCCATATGAATCAGCAAGTGACAAAGTCACTAAATTGTTGATTGTTGTTGACCCGGAAATTGTTACACCAAACTTGCTATTAATTTCATTGGTAATTGCGGCAGGATCATCATATGCATAATGTACTTCATCCTGCCCAGGCGCATAACTATACGCATCGCCACCGACGTGGAAAGCGTATTCGCCTGAAGTTAAATTGTAATACTTTTGGCCATTATCACCTTTATTATTTTCTTTAATATCGGTAACTTTGATAGTGTCTACAAACTGGTCAATATTATCAACATATTGAAATGTAAAATCAGATTCATAATCAACATACAATGACCAGTGCGATGTATTATAGTCATATATTGTAGAATGAACACCAAGCAAATAATTATCATAATTTGCATATGTGATTTCTAATGGATTTGTCTTTTGTTGTAAGATTGTTCTATCAGCAAAGATGATTGTTCTCACGATTCGCGTATCGACAACGCCATCCGTAAAAGATGCCGGAACTTTATTCGTGTAAACAACAACGTTATTAACAAAATCTTCTTCGGTGTAAAGCTTACCGGTTGCTGGATAAATTCTTGTTCCAACATATAGTGACTTTACATATTCTGCGCTTGCATGTTCACTAAAAACATGAATTCTACCATCAAGGTTACGCATCTCAACAGTGAACAAATTGTATGTTATTTCAACACCAAATAAATCTTGTAATGACTCTTTAATAATTTGGTTGTATGTATAAGTAAAACCTAATGGGTGTGATAATGGCTTTACTAAGTTTTCATACATTTCCTTAAAGATTGAGCCTTCTGTTTTGAAGTGAAAAGGCTTAACCTCGTACAACTTCATATCATTGGTAGTTTCCGCACTTTCAAGATATTTTGTTAAGTTGTATGCATAGTTGACACTAGTATGAGTACCTAGTTTTTCCTTAAATGATTTATTAGTAACAAAGTATTCATCATTAAGAATTCGCTGTACGTCATTAATGAATGGGACATTGGTAATCCCTAATGCTTCTAATTTTACACGAAGTGCTTCATTCTTTTGAGCTTTACTAATCGTATTGAAGAACGCAGACAAGTACACATCCAATAACCCTTTACGTAGGTTATCTTTGGATGCTTTTAAAATATCGCTATCGGTATCCTTGTAAATGTTATCATACACTTTACTAATATCTGTGGCAACTTGAGAATTTTCTTCTAAGTTTGCAATAAAGATTTCCATTGCCGTTTTAAGCAATGGAATGTCTTTCAGATTTTCAGGAGTAATAGCATCAAAAATTTGCTGTAACTTACTCATCTATTATGCTCCTTGTGTAAATGTTACTCGTTTCAAACGTGGAATTACATTTTTTAATACCGCAAAGTTCTTTGTAACATAGTCAAAATTTAAATATCTATTTTGTCTAAAGAAGTCCATTTTCAATGGTGAATTGACATATGTACTTGGTGAAATTTTCTTAACAATTGCACCGGTTGACGCATTCATTTGGTCTTCAGCAATAATAGAATAACCTTCTGTGGTTAGATAGAAATTGTCAGTCGTATAATCATAAAAACCTTCTGTTGAATATAGATATGATTTTGGTGAATCAAATTCCAACTTAGCTCCACCACCTTCAGTATATCCAACTGCATTTACATAAAATTGAACAATGATATATTTCTTGTATGAGTTAAACAAGTGATACATACCGAATGAAGGATTTGTCACTGCCTTAATAATGTCACCATCATTTGGAGTGATACCAATCAACGTAATTCTATCAGTTTTAGTTGAATCATACGCCCAACCACCAACTTCATTATATGGTAGCAATGTAAACTCACCTTGAGGAATTGCATTAACACCATTTTGAATTTGTGTTGCAGTAATCGTTGTTGTTGCATCAGTTAATGTCGCAAGCGTTGTGATTTCTTTTTGATCCCATGTGATACGAATAAATCCACCATTGCGTGCAATAGTAAATCCAGCAGTTGCGTAATCAACATCTAATTTTAAGTTATCTACCAAAGTATCTAACGTCCATGCAGATGCATCAACTGGCGCATGCGCTGTCAAATCTACACCATTTGCACTAAGTGTGTAATACTTATCACCAGTAGTCAAAGTGAATGTTGATGCGTTAATATCCTGAATTTCATTAGTACCAGCAACACCAACTGTTGATCTGTAAATTTTAACCGTATCAAATGAAAAGTTTGGTGAAATATCATCTAACATCGTGATGTCATCAGGCAAAATCTTAACCTTGTCAAACACAACCAAAGCTGGGTTATAACCTTGTGGTGGTTCAGCAGGAATGTCGATCGTCAATGTTTCTTCAATTGTCGCACGAATCGGTGCAGTGATAATCGGCGTAGCTGATTGTTTTGTACCAGCATCGATTTCTGCCTGAATTCCAGACCAATCTGTCCAAATATCATGAGTTTCACCATCGTTATAATCGATGAAATTTTTGGTATCAATACTTGGAAGTTTTGCATAATCTAAGAAACCATCAGAACCCATGTAGGTTTCAAATGGAATTGACATAGGGATAAAAATATCTCTATATTCTTGCAAGTAATTTTCTCTAGCAACGTTCTTTTTAGTCAATAACAAACGAGCCGTAACAGAGTTTGTATAACCTGTATTATCTGTTAAGATCGTGTCAATACGCTTTTCCAACGAAGAATGGAAATATTCAGTTTCAAACTGTTCCATTTTGATGGAATCGCCATTTCCAGTGAAGAACCCATCTACAACATTAAATACTGACTGGTGAATTGCAGCCTTTGAATCAGTAATATTGTAACGAACAATATTGATGTCATATTCAAAGTCCAAGAACATTGGATGTCTATTATGGAATTCCAATGTTGGAATCTTGTAGTTTTCAAGAACGTCCCATACACCTGGCTGGATCAACTGTCCATCTGTTGTGTATTCGTATGACTTAATTTCTGAATCCTGAATAAAACGTTGGTTGTAATATTCTTCGTTTAGTGCCCATTGAGCTTCCCATGCGGTTTTATCTGCAACTGGATCTAAACTGTAGTCCCATGTTAAATCGCCCCATGAATCTAACAAGAATTCATACTTAAATGTGTCAGAGGTGAATGTTCTGTTAATTTTTGTTGTTGGTAAGAATGAGAACCAGATGTGTCCTGGACACTTTGGAAATTCATCATCACCACCCCACACTAATGAAGTTTCAACTGATGATTGACGGTTACAAATAGCTTCATAATCTGACTTAGTAACTGCACGGTTAGCAGAGTTATAGAACTTAGGAGCATTCAATTGAATACTTTCGATAGATTCTTCATCAGCGCCTTCATTAATTAACGCGATGTTTGTAATTGTTGCACCCTCAATATCATGAGTCATTGTTGCAAATGCAGTCAAATCGTCAATAGCACCATTTTCAGCACTTGTTGTTAGTACGTTCATTTCAACAATAGAGCCAAGACGCAAGCCTTCACCAACACCCGCAAGAGTGAAGTAAATACGTGGTGTTCTATATTCAATGTTGTCCAAACGCACAAATTGCTTTTGCAATGCAGTATCAGCATCGATCATAAAGTGATCAGATCTATACCATCTTTCTTTTGATACTAAGTTGCCATAGTCATCGTAATATGTTACGAAAACTTCAATGCCACCTTCTTCAACGTCGGCGTATGGAATATCAATATAGTATTGTGGAAGAACGGCACCGGATGAATCAACAACGTTTGCAATCGTTACACTTAAAGTTGTATCATCTGCATATTTGTGCAATGTGCCTTCAATAACTTGCAATTGAATTGTTGCGCCTTCAACCCAATCAGTAATATCAATTTGCTTGCCCATATAGTAGTAGTTCTTACCACCAATAGAAAATTTAGAATATTTTGGAATTGTGTGATTGCCCGCAGATAATGCAACAGTTAACATATAAGAATATGACTGTTTGTGTTGAATCTCATAACCTAATGCACGAGCATCTTGAAGTGCGTTATTGCGTTTTGTAGCTAAAGGTAAAATGGTCTCGTTAATGTTCACGGCAGTATTAACGTTTAACATACTTGTTAAGTACGCCATGGCCGTAATCAACTGGGAAGTGTTAGAACCTTCCGCTGTATCATAACCTTTTTCTTCAAATTTTGTTTTTAGACCATTGTATAACTCATCAAAGTTAAATGGTACTGTTTCAATAATATTTGCCATTGTTCTTCCTACGTTTGAAAATATTTATACTTACTGGATGAAGCCAACTGAAATTTGCTCGTTAATATCAAGCCCTTTGTCTCGATACTTATAACTAATTGTAGCAATTAATTTGTTATATTCTGGTACATCTTGCACAAGTACATTCGTTACCAAAATTCTTTTTTCCCACTGAGTTAAAGCTTCTAAGATTTGATCTTCCAATAAGCTCTTCGTAATATGATCTAATTGGTTGAAAAGCACATCATCAAGATTTGAGCCAAATGTCGGCTTACCAGGAACTGAACCTTTCCTAGTTAATAAAATATTCTTGATGGAATTATTGATTGCCGCAGCATCAGTCGACGTGGTCGTTGCGGTTCTGTAATCGTTATAAAGTGCCATAGATAATCCTATAGTTAGTTTTATCTATTTATATTTCTGATGTGAAATTTTTTTAAGCGCAGAACACGGTTGCGCCGCCAGCGGCCGGTTGAATAATGTTTGTTCCATCGCCGGCATAGTTGTCACCAACTCTACCAACGCCTTTGCCATTTACCTTGACTTTTGATGAGAATGTTGTCAATGCTGGTTGTTCCGTTCCACAACCTGACATAGTGTGAACAGCCATCTTATCCCCGGCACGTACCACGCCTTTGCCGCCAATGAAGACATCTGATGAGCATTCATCAGTGGCACTTGTTAAGGGTGATCCACACCCAGACCCAGATCCTGTCTGAGAAAGAACAGGATTTCCACCATTTCCAGTTGCGATTGCTGCCATATTAGTTTAAGTTGATAGAAGGAGCAGACACGGTGAAAGCACCACCTGCAGTATATGTTACTGCGCCACCGGTAGTTACATCCAAAGTGCCACTGATGTTATGAGAGACATTCCCAACGCATTCGATACTGATATTTCCGGAGTTGTCAATATTGATGACCGTGCCTGCAGAATGTGTGATTTTAATTTTAGAGTCACCACCAGCATCACCAAGTTCTATCAAGTGCCCAGATGCGGTGTGAATTGTCTGCATTTGGCCATATTGACTTTTTGCACTATCATGAAAATCAGCACTATCAATGATTGTGCCAATAATTACCGGTTTGTTTGGATTATCATGATCTAGAAAAACCCATACCCATGTGCCAACTTGCAATGTACTTGACACACCAACCTTATTGTTTAATCCAAAATCAGTACTACCAACGCGTTCAGCCCAGACATTTCCACCACTATTACCATCATGTAAACCATGAATTTTGAGTTGACAACGACCCATCTTTTGCGGGTCTTGATTGCTAGTAACAATTGCTCTATAGAACATTACTTCTTCTCCCTGACTTTCTGTGCATCCAATCTACCTAAGTGCAATCTTTGAATAAGTTTATCGCCTAGATATCTATCACTAACACCAAGCACAAAATAACGACCACTGGTAAGTCTATCACCTTCAAGGTTTGTGTCATTACCAGTGACTGAACCTTTCATCTTTGTAGTAATAACCGTGCCAATATTGCTATACTTGAATGTGCCCTTTACGGCGATATACATTTGTTGGTTGGCCATAAATGTATCAAACAATTTAGCTTTTTGCCAGCCAATGGCTAATTCTTCTGATGTTTCCAATTTTTCGCCGGTTGTTAATTGAATTGACCCAAGATCCATATCATTTAATTGGAGATCTTTAAAGAATTCAGTCAAAGAGATGGTGACTGTACTAATACTTTTTGGTGATGTACTACTATTAACTTTTACAATTGGCGCAATTTCGTTAACGGTTCTTGTATCATTTTTAAAATCTTTGAATTCATGGATTTTGAATAGATACATATTTTCAGCTACGTCATTTGTAAATACTAAATCATTTCCAGTCTCATCATTTTTTAATGGCGTAAATGAAGATGGTTTAACTTCTTTGACATAAATCGTATTTCTATCTTGATACATTCTGATGTTATCTTTTCGTAACATCATTGTTAGAAAGTCCAAAATATTTTCATTTTTTGGAATTGTGAAAATTCTATTTGTTGCAGTGTCAACGGTTTTCACAGTCAATTTATCTGATTTAATAATTGCCTTAACTTTATCAGAATTCAGATATGTTTTAATTGCATTGACGGCAGAACCTTCCCAAGTTGCATTCTCAAATGTATGTTCTAAAATCCAAGAAATTTCATCCTGAAAATCAATATCATATAACTTAATACGATCATTCAAATTAATGATATTTGAATTAACTACGCGGTATGTTCTAAATGACTTTGTGCCACCTCGATCCATAACTGAGATTGTCATTTTATTATCGTTGCTAATTTTTACTAACCCGGAATTAGCCATATCAAATGAATCTTTAAATTTGATCTTACCCTTAATTCTAAAATCAAAAAAATCATGCTTAACTTCTAAAGACGCGATCTCATCCTGAAGAACGACAAAATCATCGATCTTCACTTCCATGAATTTTAGGATTGTATTATCCAATAAAATTTGTTCGATACCCATTATAAGAACAATCCTTGCTCGTAGCCTCTTTGTAAGAATTCATAAATCTTTGATGGCTTAACAATTTTAATTACTCGCCATTGTTCGGCTTCTTCAACCATTTTATTTTTATAATTCTCATACAATGAATTATATGCTTCATTTGATAAATCTGAACCATACACATCATTGATGTAATCTTGAATTTTTGCTTCAACCATGCTGGTTAATGTATCATAATCATATGGGAATTCAAATAATGGGTTTCTGTGATTTACAATAACAAAAATGTCCCAATAGTCAGCATTACCATATAAGTCCAAAGCAACTTTTTCCAAATTGGTATTGTTTTGTAGTTGATACCAATCAAACATAGTAATTGGTAATGAATCAACGAATTGTCTTACTTTTGCATGGTCAACTGATGTATAGTCAGTAATAGAATAATGTTCATGAACACCTGCGTTTTCAACGTCAGGCATTAAGCGCTCCATTCTAGAATAATTTTGAAGTGTATTTTTTAAATAAGCCATATTATTCCTTAAGATTTAGGCACTTTCTGTGAATTGTAATCATCGGCCGTAGACATATCACATTCTGCAAATGTTAGGGCTAATGTCATGTGTTTTGGCATACCATCAAAGTGTTGTTGCATAAAACCATCTGCGCCATAATCAACTGAGATATTTTTAATAACAACACGATCAATTTTGGCCATTGCTGAAATGAATGGATTCCCAAATTCAATACTAAAGAAATGTGGAGCCCATAATGAAACGCCATTAACCATTCGTGATGGTGCGGAATATTCTTTGAGTTTCATAATAATCATTACGATGTCATTAGCTTCGGCGCCGGATGATGGCACTAAATCCCATGTCATTGTAAATTCACGAGGGTCAGAACCACTATAGTTTTGGAAATAACCAGGATCGATCAAAGGTTTTCTTAAACCTAGTGATGATGAACTTGCGCCAAGTACTTTGTCAAGTGTGATACCAGACATTGCGTCGCCGGCTGCACCTGCAACAGCACCAGCGGCCCCACCAGTTGCTCCGGCAACTTTCTTTGCAATACCACTTGGTGACGCCATGCTCATCAAATTTTTACCGATTGTACCAATGATGCCGGTCTCATTGCTCCAACCATGTGATTGAGAATCCGTAAATGTGTTTGGCAATGGCAATACAATAATAGCAGAAGTATCATACTCTGACGATTTGCTATTTGATTTTAAGTTTTGCTGAACATCAGCGACAGAGCTGGCGGCTGAAAGAACCTTTGTTTGTTGTTCTTCCAAATCTTTCATAGACTTTTCATACGCGTCTTTAGAACTTTGATCAGATGATTGTTCTTTTACTTTAATTGTGACTTTTCTAAACGCGTACTTATTATCCTTAATATCGTGCGGATACATGTATTTTTCTGCCATTTGCATTCCTTAACTGAAATAATTCAGAATATTATCTTGCCCAACATCTTGTGTTTGTGGTTTTGATTTATTTATATTCGCATTTACACTTGAACTAGAAATATTGCCACCACCACTAGTTGCAGTATCATATTGTTTAGTTCCAGAAACAAGATTAGTATTAGATTGTTGAACTAAATTTTCACGATTTGTTTTGTCAACGACTGCGTTAGTTGTTGCTGCAGTTTTTGATGCAGATGTTGTTTCACCGCCACCCCCAGTCGTAACATTCGCAGTCGTTGTTGCTGTTTTGTTAACACCAGAGCTAGTTTGTTTTGCTGATGATGGACCTGAAAAATTTCCACCCTTTTCAATGTTCATTGGTGTTGTAACACCGCCACCACCTCCAGAATTATTACCAACTTGATTAGGTGTATTAGCGGTTGGTGTCGCTTTAGAAGCATTAGTTTCGCCAGTTCCCTTTTCAATCAATTCAACACGACCAATCTTCCAACCTTCAACTCTTTGCATAGCATTAAGAATCGTGTCTTGTTCAGATGTTGAATAATCTTTCATTACACGTTCAACACCGACCGCACCCAATACGGCTTGGATATACATATTTGTATTGTTCTCGCCAGGAGGAGCATATCGTCCAATTGCTTGAGATAATGTCAAGTTTGTATAATTTTTGCCCTGGAAGATTAATTCACGTTTAGCATTTCTACCAGCGTCATATGTTGGGAAAATTGCAAATCGTGGATCGCCGGCTAAAGCACCATGTTTCTGTGTGAATGGTCCAAATTCAATGTTACCTGGGTTGTTGTTTCTCCAGTTACGATTACCAATACGTTTCTCAACTGTTCCGTCTGAACGTTTAACAACACACCAACCTGGGCCAAAGTCTTCAACAGAAATAATTGGTGCTTTACTTTGTTCTTCATTTGGAATAGGTGCACCACTAACTCCAGCATATTTGCCAGATCCTTTTGCTGCCGCAGCAGCGGCTCCGGCCCCGGCAGCAGCACCGGCTCCACCTCCTCCTGTTCCTCCACTAGTAGATGGAGTTGTTCCACCACCAGTTGATGGCGCATGTGGAGTAGTTGTTTGAACTTTTGGCTCTGTTGATGTATTCTTTGATACGCCTTCTTCTGTTAAGAATTGTTCATCGCTCTTAATAGATTCACGTACGGCAGCTCTTTTGTTGGCTTCCCATAATTTCTTCTTATCTTCATCAGACCAATCATCAATCTGGATAATTCGTTCAATCTCATATGCTGGCAACTTGTCAATCGCCGCCCAATTTAGAACTTCATTATTTCCAAACATTGGATCAGAAATTACACCTTCTTCAACATATTTTTTCTCTATCGCAGCAATATCAACAGGTTGAGAAAATCTTAATGCTTGCTTTGCTACTGAATCTGCGCCAACAACACCAAATGTAAAATCACTAACCACACTACCTGCGGCGGCTGCAATTTTATGTGTAGTTGTTAAGTTTTCTTCAGGAATGCCAGTAATTCCGGATGCATTTTCCCAACCGTCATATGCCGCGTACGCGGCTGTGCCAGCAGCAATTGCGGTACCAATGATTGGAATTGGCTTAGCAAATGCTAAAAGCTTACTTAAAATTTTTCCACCTTTTGCCGCTTTACCTGCAGCTTTTCCAGCAGACTTGCCACCAGTTTTTCCATCTTTACCTGTAGTTTTTGGCTTATCAGGAGAACTAGTTTCGGGAGTTCCGGTTGGAATTGTTGCAGGTCCACCACCAGTTGGTGCAGGTACTTTTGGTGGAGTTTTTGTTGGAGTTTTACCAGTTCCACGCTTTTTTCGTGGATTTTTATCTTTGCCACGACCTCTACGTCTTGGCATTCTTAGACCAAGGCCACTTTCATCCTCTTCATCTTCAGAACCATAATAATTGTTAACAATTGTTACATTCCCATTTTTTTCTTTGCGTTCAACCTTTTTGATTGATGTGTCTTGCTCATCAACCATATCACGTTGCATTTTACGAATAATTTCAAGGATTTTTTGATTTGTAGCTAAAAGTTTGTCGTAAACTGGATTAGGCTTTGATTCATCGGTCTTGCCAGCACCTTGATTTTTAATCAAATATGCGACCTGTTTTGCAGCAGTGGCTTCGCCTTTCTGCTGTAAATACTTATGCAATTCCTCATTCGTTTTTTGGATTTTCTCGGCCGTTGCCGTATCCATGTTGATTTTCTTATCAAACTTTTTTACTTGGCGTTTCATTTATTAAGATCCTCGCGAGTCTTATTTAAAAGACTAATTAGAATAGTTCTTTCAAACGGGTATAACGTGTCAATATCCTGCTTTGTATATTTTCCAAAGTAGATCAAGTCATTATAAGTTTGATACAAGCTCATAATACTATCTTCACTAAGATTATCAATAACGAATTCTGGGTTTCCAATGGCAATTGAGTTTTCTTTGCTACATTTTTGACACACAATTGGCTTAATAAAATTAAACTTTGTTACTGATTTTTGCGCTTCTTCAAACAATTGTTCATATTCATCTAATTCCAAATCATCAACATCACAAGTGACAAACTCCTGGAAATTGTCTTCGGTTACTTTTTTAAACTTATCAATTATCAACGGGTTTGTAATATTTGAATCTTCAACAAGACCACTAATATTTACCATGTTGTCACTACTTGTTCCACAATGTTTGCACTTAAATTTTAAATTTAAATCATCACCAACGGAGATCATTCTAAATTTGTACAACATTGCAATCTTCTCATTTTCAGATAGAGAATTAATTACATCACTTGCAACTCCACAAATGTGAAGAGCACCATTTAATGTTGGCTCAGAAATCATACTCAATAGTAGAATTTCTTTTTCCTGCTTCGTATTGTAAGGTGAAATTTCAAATTTCTTACCACTATACTCATACGTAACTTTTATCATTCAATTCTCCAAGATGGAGGAAAGAACCCAGGCAACGCGTCAAATTCGTACCATTCTTCATGGCCACAATGCGGGCAAACAACAGCACTAACATTATTAACTCGTTGGCGCATATTCATCCATTTTTCAAAAATATCTTCAAATGATTTTGCATCCATTTCGCTGATATATTCATTTAGCATTTCAAATGTAAATCCATCATTACCATTGAATGATCTAATGTGTAACATAAAATCAACTAATTCTTTTGCATCGTACGTATCAGCGCTTAGGAAAAGATCTTGATAGAAGTCTTTATTTGTAATATTACCAAATGTAATTACATTGTCTCCGGACACAATATCACCAACATTGGTGCCTTCCATAGTAACAATATCTCTTAAATCCGCAGCAAATTCATAATCTTTATTACATTTTTCACAATTGAATGTGTAATCAATTGGATCAGATAGTGATGCCATACGAATTTGAATTAGCATATACTTTAATTCTTCGTCGTCTAAAGCAATTCTTTTATCTTCTAAACAATCATAAATTAGTGCTTCTCTAGAAACTGGAATGTTTTTGATATTTTCAAGATACTTCTTTTTATCCTTAACTTTCCATTTTCTAAATTTAATTGTTTTGCCTCTAAGTTTTGCTTCTTGATCAAATACTTCTGTCATATTCTTTCCTTTCCTTTAATCGCTTAAGCCTTCTTTGTATCAAATGGCGTTAAAATTGGTGTTGATGTTTTAAATGATACCGTGAATTCAGCAATCTGATTCTCAGTAGTGTTATTAAATTGCAATTGTGAAACTGAATCTATCATACAATCAGCAAAATCAAATAATGTTTTCTTTGATGTCTCTGTCAAATAATCTGCCTCTTTCCATAATGTAATCTGCATTTTGGCAACATCAAAATACTGATGCTTGCCCAACATGTATGCTGACACAAATTTTCTATAGAGAGCCATCTGGTCTTGATCTCTGAATGTGATAGAAAATCTATACATTTCGTCACGACCATTATGAATTTTCCAACGATCACCCTGATAAACTTCAATTGGTGAATTTGAGAATTGTGGTGTATCAATACTAATAATGTTCAAGTTGATATTGCGTTCATCTTCCTTAGTCCAGCCAATGTATGATGCCACCGGACGAGAAAATAGAATTTGTACTTCGAACGAATTGATATATGACCACTTTGTTTCGTAAGCTTTTAACAGGGCCTTTGCAAAGTCCATTCTAAACTCCTTAATTTTATGATTATTTATATCATGACAGGCTTTATAAATAATACATAAACTAGGAGAAGTTAATGTCATCAATTGTACAAAATATGCTACAAAAGTCGATTGGCGATGGCGCTCGCTCGACAAAATTTCATATTCTCTTTGAATTTACCAATCCAGGATCAGCTCCATCAGCTAATGACATGGTAACAATGGCAAAAACTACAAGCTTCCCTGGTAAATCACATACGACCATTGATTTTAAATACAAAGGAAGAAGCATTCCATTAAGAGGTCAGACAAAATATACACAGACATGGGAATGCACATTTTATCTAACAGAAGACCATAAACTTAAAAATGCTTTCGAAAATTGGATTGAAGCATTAGACGAAAAGCATAATTATATGGATGTTAGCACGGTTGCTGGCGTAAGTGCTACTCAGCTCATGCATAGTGCAAAAAGAAACTACACAACAACAATCGTATTGTACCAACGCAATTTTGACGATGATCAAGATACAGCAGTCTATCATTTACATAATGTGTTCCCGATTGAAGTTTCACCAATTCAATATAGTTATGAGCAACAAGGCCAAGTTCAAGAATTTACTGTAACGTTTGCATATAGTTACTTCACGATGAGCGTTAACAAGGGCAGAGCCGGCAACTTTATTGATACACTGGTTGATAAATGGAAAGCTGGTGTTACGGGCATGGTTCAGGGTGCTATGGCCAGAGTGGCAGATGGTATTAACGGGTTCGTTAAAGATGCTACAGGCGATACATTGAATAAATTAAATGACTGGGCAAATGGCTTAACCAAAGATATTATTCCAAGTGGCGGAAATACATCTAAAGATCTTGTATCTGGTGGTTTGCCACCTCAATTTATGGGTCCTGGTGTACTAGATAGTATTGCATCAAGCGCTGGTAAGACATTGGATTCTATCACTAATACAGCTTCTTCAATGCTGAATGATGCAACTGCAAAGGCTAGGACAATGGCATCAGATGCTGTTGGCGCAGCACAATCAAAACTTAAGAGTTTAATTTAAGGCATAACGTATGTTTACAATTACCGATTTAAAGAAACAACTTGGCCCTGGATTAGGTCTTCGTAAAAACAAGTACCTATTGGAAATTCCAATCCCTGGTGTAGAAGGCGCAAAAATTAACGTGCTTTGCCGCAGCGCTGGTTTACCAGAAAGAACCATTAAAACTGCCCAATTGATGCATAAGGGCAGAGCATACAATGTGCGTGGTGAAACTGACTATGGTGGCACATATGAAGTTTCAATCCTGGATGATTCTGAGATGAATATCAGAAAAACATTCGACAAATGGATGAAACGCGTCGATAATTCTAAACAAGTTGGTGGGTTATCATCATACGAATCAGGACTGAGCGACGTGTTAAACGTTGTAAAGTCTGGTTTGCAAGTTGCAAATCAGATTAAGAACGTTTTAGAAAATCCTAAAGAAGCAATTGGTGGATTCTTTTTAGGCATCGTAGATCCTGGTCAAGGAGCATCAGTAGCGAAATATCAAACTGATATTAATGTCTGGCAACTAACCAACAGTGGCCAAAAAGTTTATGGTTATAAGTTGCAAAATGCTTTCCCACAACAAGTTGGCGTAGTTACATTGGATGATGGTGATGAAAATACACTATCAGAATTCAGTATTACATTCGCATTTAGTGAATTTATTCCCTTAGAAGGTCCAATTAGTACTCAAACATTGATTAGAGGTGCTCTGGGTGATGCTGGTAATGAAGTTTTGGATGGTGTAGAATCACTCTTCAACTAATATAAATAAATCAATAAAAACTGAAAAGTTAAAATAGGAGATAAAAATGGCAAACAAGCTAGCAGAATTAAAAAATGCGTTGGGTGCTGGTGCAAGAGCTAACAAATACAGAGTGAACTTCTCTGTTCCTGCTGCTGTTCCTGTGTCATCTAACTTACAAAACGTTGATGCTTTATGTAAAGCAAGTACATTCCCATCAATGACTATCGGTCAGATTGAAGTGTTTAATCAAGGTAGAAAACTAGTTCTACCAGGCGATACGACATATACTAATGCATGGACATTGTCTTTCTATAACACTGAAGACCATGCTCTACGTAAAGATATGATCGCTTGGATGACCGCAGCAGATCACTTCCAGAATAACACTCATTCCGGCAATCCAGCAGCTTTAATGGGTGAACTATCAGTTGAGCAATTAGACTCAGCCGGCAATCCAACTGCTAAATACACATTCCATAATGTATTCGTTCAAGAAGTTGGTGAACTATCTGTTGGTGATGATCAACTTGATACAATCCAAGAATTTGATGTAACATTTAGCTTCACTGATTGGGTTGTTGGTTCTGGTACACTTAATAATCCAGCAGCCGGCAATGGCGCAACTCTTAACGACGTCGCAGGTTAATTGAGATCCTCCTCGGAGGATTTCTATCGAGGCATAAATGGCTAAAAAGTCAGCTTTAACTAAAAAGATCAAAGAACTAACTCCCACGCAATCATATCAAAAGGTCAAAGAGCTTTTAAAAGAGCGAAAGAAAATGACCAAAAAAGATATGATTCCTGGGAATTTGTTGTTTACTTTCTATGATGCTAAAGATAAAGAGCAAACATATGATAGAACTCCTTTGATTTTGGTGTTAAGACGAAACAATACTCATACGCTTGGTTTGAACTTTCACTGGATCCCTTTATCAATGCGTTTGTATTTGATTAAAATGATCATTGACTCAAACGAAAAGAACATTAAAGATGGGAAACCACTGCAGTTTTCCTATAACGATTTTAGACCAATGATGAAACGCGTTGGTTATGCTCCTTGCATTAGACTTTACATTAACAGGCGCATTGGTAGTACCGGGGTGGTGATTCCACCTGAGCGCTTGATGGAAGTTGCTCGCCTAAAAACAGAAACATTTACTAAAGGCAAATATTCTGCGTCTCAAATGTTTGCAATGGCAAGAGCAAAAGGCAAAAGCAAGAATAAAAAATAAGTTTATACTGTGAAAAGTATAAATAATATAAACAGACAAAGAAAAGGAACGATATGACTTTAGATAAAACTGTTATTGACAAAGCCGTTGATAAAAAGTACACAGAGTTTTCTGATGTTATCAAGACTGAATTACAAAACAAATTAAGTTCTCACCCAGATGCGGTTAAATACGCCAGTGATTACGATAAAATTCAGACTATGAAACAAATGTTTGCTCAGATCAATGGACAATCTGAGGAGTAAATTATGAAGTTAATGTATGACATTGACGCGCAGCCAGAATTCATTATTGAAGAAGTAGTTAACGAAGCTACAGGTGCGACATCTAAAAAATACAAAATTGCTGGTGTGTTCAGCACTATCGGCGAAAGAAATAGAAATGGCCGAATTTATGGCCGTGAACTTTGGGAAGGTGAAGTCACAAAGTACCAAGAAAACTTCCAAACTGGTTCTATCAACACCTTAATGGAGTGGGAGCATCCAGCTCGCACGAATGTTGATCCAATGGAAGCAGTGGCAAAAATCACATCTTTGAAGATCAAAGACAAGTTTGTTATGGGCGAAGCCGTTCTTTTGGATAATCCAAAAGCTAACCAACTTAAATCATTAATTGACAATGGCGTTAAGATCTCTGTATCTTCACGTGGTGTTGGTTCAGTTAAGAATGGTATCGTTGAGAATTTTAAATTAGTTACATATGATGTTGTAGCCGCACCTTCTGATTATAACGCAACAATGAATGGTTTGGTTGAATCATATCAATTAAATGAAGGTATTATCGAGGATTTATCGTTCAGTATCGATGGTTTTGGAAATATTGTTCCTATGAATGAGTGCCAAGGCGCATGCCAACTTTTTGAAAAGGAAGATATTAAGCAAGCCTTCCAAACAAAATTCGCACAAATTCTGGACGAGTTGAAGAATAAATAAATCATTCCGCATTACGGAATCATTTGTATAAATAATTACAAATTTATAAGGAGAAAACTATGCTAGAAAAGCTATTCGAATCATTAGATGAGAAAGTTTTCACCGTTGAGTTAAAAGAAGCTCTTGAGGTTCAATTTAACGAAGCCGTGGAAGCTAAAGCTGCACAAATTGCAGAAGCTAAAGTCAACGCAGAAATTGATTCTCTAAATGAAAAGTCTGAAGCACATATTGACTTCTTGAATGAGAAGGCTGATGCTTATGTTGCTATGAAACAAGCAGAAATGGTTGAGTCATTGGACAAATATTTAGATCGTATCGTTTCTGAGTTCATCGCTGAAGCAAAAGATGCACTAGAAGAATCTGTTAAGTCAGAAAAAGCTGACATGATTATCGAAGCATTCGATTCTATGTTAACTGCTACCGGTGTAGAAGTTGCTAAGATCGTTGAAGCTAAGGATGAATCTGCAGTTGAAAAGAAATTAGAGGAATCTGTTGCAAAATATGATACTCTAGTTGAAGAAAATATTACACTAAAACAAGAAAACGACACCCTTGTTAAGATGGGCGTTATCAATGAAATGAAAGAAGGTCTTTCAATCGTTGAAGCTGAAAAGTTCGTTAAGCTTGCTGATTTAGTTGAATTCACTAGAGATGAAGCATATGCTTCTAAGCTAGAAACAATCAAAGAATCCGTTAAGGGTGCTGTTGAAGTTAAAGAAGAAGAAAAAGTAAATGAAGGCGTTAAGACCGATGCTGTTAAAGCTCCAGTCTGGGCTCACTTAGTTTAATTTTCTAACTTTAAAATATAAATAATTAAAATATTTCTAATAGGAGAAAATAAAATGGAAAACATTCAAGCATTACTTGAAAGTTCTAAGTATACTCCATTGTCTGCTTCTGATTCTGCAGCTATGAAGTTAATGCTAGAAAACACTGAGAAAGAACACGCTCGTTTAGTATCTGAAGGTACTCTATCTGGCGACGTAGCTCAGTTCACACCGATCCTAATGCCAATGGTTCGTCGTGTATATCCAAATCTAATCGCTAACGAATTGTTAGGCGTTCAACCAATGGCTATGCCAACTGGTTTCATCTACGCTTTAACTAACCAATATGTTGGTACAGGCAATAACGCTGCTAACCCAAATGCTGCTGCTAAGCTTTATAAAGCTGCTGGCGCTCACGGTTTAGTTGAAGGCGATACAGTTGAAATGGGCGCTACAGACGGTAAAGTTCTTTACGTTGAAGGTCTATTCGCTTTAGTTGCTACTGGTACAACAGCTCTAGCAGTTGGTGGTACTCTAGGTACTTCTACTGTTGCTGCAGTTTATACTAACGAAGCTTCTTTCGGTCGTATCCTAAAGGGTTACACTGGTACTTATGCTACAGCTGCTGCTGAACAATTAGCTAAAGACATGCGTGAAGTTGGTTTCTCAATCAGCAAAAAATCTGTTGAAGCTAAGTCAAGAGCTCTAAAAGGCCAATACACTGTTGAAATGTATCAAGACTTGAAGGCACAACACGGTCTTCTAGCTGACGAAGAGATCATGTCTCTAATGTCATATGAAATGCAAGCTGAAATCGATCGTGAAGTTGTAGATTTTGTTAACGCTAACGCCGCTCAATTGGCTGATACCACATTCGGTGCTACAGTTGGTACAGATGGTCGTTGGGAAATCGAACGTTACCGTACACAAGCTATCCGTATTTCACGTGAAGCTGCTCAAATCGGTCTAGACACTAAGCGTGGTCAAGGTAACATCCTATTGGTATCTCCAAAGGTTGCTACAATGTTAGAACAAGTTGGTTCATTCCAAGTTGCTCCACAAGCTTCTGCTGTTAACCAACCAGTTTCTGGTGGTGTAGCTGGTACATTCGATGGCCGCTTCAAAGTTGTTGTAGATCAATATGCTACATCTGACTATGTAACAGTTCTTTACAAAGGTGCTGACCGTCGCGACGCATTGGGCTTCTTCGCTCCATACGTTCCAATGAGCTTCACAAAAGTAACTAACGCTGACTCTGGTCAACCAGCAGTTATCGCTAAGACTCGTTATGCTTTAGATACCATCCCTGGTGTTTCTTCAGCAACTTCTAACGATCGTGCTCAAACCTACGCTCGTTCATTCGGTGTAGATTTTACTAACACTGTTTTAGCAGGTTAATCTAAACCCTTCGGGGTTTTATGATCAAGGACCCTTCGGGGTCCTTTTTTCATGTCTTATTTCAAGTACAAATGTCGTTCATTTTCAGGAAGTTCTTCAACCGAAATACGATAAATTTTACCTGCAAAATCTTTTACGAATAGAACCTTTTTGGTGCTAATCATGTAACCTTGATCTGGATGCAAATCACTGAAAACACGAGTTGCATCTTTAATGTAACCTTCTGTATTGAAACGGAAAGTTCGTTTAATAGCATCAGCAATGTAATCGCAATAAGCAAGCATTTTTATTCTCCTTAGGTACCGTATGTGCCCCAGGCAGGCATTTCAAATTGTTGATCAATCATTTTGAGTTTCTTTTCATTTTCTTTAACTTCATCATTGAAGCCAGGATCCTTTCCTCCGCATACGAAACTCCAATATTGTTTTGCAAGTTCATTAAATCCTTGATCACGCAATCGTTGAGCAACAAATGCTGATTCAGAATTTACGCATGCACGTGTAGGTTTTTCCAGTTGTGCGCGCTGTGCGGCGATAACAATGTCGTTGATATTCATGATTGTCATTTTATTTCCTTAAAAAAGCGATTTGTTTAAAACCAATTGGCTGAACGATGAATGCATCATCATTTTCATTAACAATTATATCACCAACAGAGATAGAACTCATTGGAGCTAAACGATTAATGAATTCCTCTTTACCGATATTTGAAATTGTGAAAACATCTTCCAAATCCTTAGCAGTAATTTCTGCAACTTTTTTGTACATACCGGAAGCCTGAGTAAGAATTTCTTGAGTAGGATTCCACTTCAAAGCAGAATAAAGTTTGTACCACTCTGGAAGTTCTTTTGCATTATTAACTTCGTTGATTTGTTCGTTTGTCAGATTAACTTGGAAGATTCGGAAGAGGTTCATTTTATTTCCTTTGTTTGATTTGATAGATTAATTATACCACAAATCTATGACTTGTACACTATTTTTAAGAAAAAAGTGAAAAAAAAATCCACCTAGCCGAAACTAGATGGATTATGTATCATTTTTGATACAAATTACACTGCCATTGGAGCTTTAATAGAATCCATAGGATTGTAATTATTTAAAACATACATCGATGGAATAGTGTAAAGCAACTCATCCAAATTAGTAAAGTGTGGCATCTGCAAAGTGACTTTACCCAATTGCGGAGCTCTTGTAAGTTGCTCTTTAACTTGTTCAAAATGGTTTTGATAAATGTGACAATCGCCACCAGTCCAAACGAACTCACCTACTTCAAGTTTAGCAATCTTTGCTAACATATGCGTTAGTAGAGCATAACTTGCTATATTGAAAGGGACACCCAAAAACATATCAGCGCTTCGTTGATACATTTGACAAGACAACTTGCCATTGATTACTCGGAATTGTGCCATGGTATGACATGGAGGTAATGCCATATCATCAATTTGGTTTGGATTCCACGCCGATAGAATAATTCTACGACTATCGGGATCATTCTTTAGTTGATCAATGATTAATTCAATTTGATCAGTTTCTTGGTCATTAAAGTTTCGCCATTGTCGACCATAAACTGGACCAAGCATTTTCATGGTCTTATCATTTGGATAACCTAATGCTTTACCTTGAGCATCAGCATTTAGTGTCCAAATTGTTTTCTTATCGATTAGATTTTCTCTATCATCTTCGAATGTGATTTCAGCTAGTCGACGTTCATCTTCTGAACCTTCCAAGAACCAAAGTAGTTCGCCAACTACTGCTTTCCATGCCAACTTTTTAGTTGTAACTGCAGGAAAACCTTCTTTTAGATTGAATCGCATTTGGTAACCAAATACTGTTCTTGTACCAATGCCGGTACGATCACCAACATCTTCTCCATTTTCTAGAATATGTTGCAATGCATCTAGATATTGTCTCACAAAGCTCTCCTGTAAATATAATATGTGTTTGTTATGATATCGCATTGAATTAATGAGAAGTCATCGGATGGAAAATCTAAGAAAACATCACAGTCGTAAGTGCCTTTTACGACAGTCAAATGAAACTCTTCAATAATATCCCAACATGCTTCTATTAATTGCTTGCCACCAATGATCCACACATCTTTTCCATGCGTTTCGCCAAGGTTATTTGCGATTTCGATAATTCGCTCTTTGACATCGCCATGAATGGTTTCATGTGCGAGTCCTAAATATTTATCTGGATTAGAAGTAACAACAACGTTAGTTCTATTTTTGAGGGGTGCTGGAAAGCATGGATCATTCCAGGTATTACTTCCCATGATGACAACATGGTTAGTAGTTTTGTCCTTAAATTGCTTAAGATCTTCTTTGTTAGCTGGCCAAGGAAGTGTACCGTTTTTACCGATACCCCATTCCTCGTCAACTGCCATAATTGCTTTAATCATAATCATCCTTTGAATAAAATGATTATAACTAAAGCTGGCTTAAATTATTCTGGCTTGTTAAACCAGTGCGTCGTTTGAAGTACTTTAATTATTTCATCACCACTGGTATTGCACCAGCGTGCGGCCGATTCAACAAAATATGACCAATCACGAACAGGGTCTTCTTGACCCTGAATCCATGATTGGTACATATGATGCAATTGTTGCTCTGATATCATTTTGCTAATGGATTATCTAGTGCTTTTTGAATCTTTGAATCAATTTCTTTACGCAATTGACGAACATCTTGTTCTGTTTCGCGTGAAGATTGCTTTTGATTACGTTCAACATTTTCCACAACATTCTCTAAACGACGAATATCTTGTTTTAGATCATTCTTAATATCTTGTGTATATTGAACAGATTTCTCAGCCTTTTCACCAAGAACATCTAAACGTTTATCAAATTCTGAAAGATCGGGTGCCTCATATTGAGAGATCTTTTCTTTCATATCTTCATACGTTTTGTAAACTTCAAAAGCACCGTATAAACCACCAAGTGCTGCAGATAGGATTGATCCAGCAATCATTAATTTTGCAGGTGTAAATGAATAACCTGCCACGCTGACAACAGCGTTAGGATCCGTCAATTCTTCCAACTTTTCAACTTGTTTGTCTAAGTCTTTTGACATAATATTCTCCAATTAGGGTACAAAGTACCCATTTATTTTAGTCTTTCTTTTGAGCGTATGCGTTAGCACCAAAGAATGCCGCAACCAATGCAGAGATAGCTACGAAATATGTTGGTGCGATATCACCAATGATTTTAGCGGCATCATCAACATCTAACCATGATGCAATAACAATAGTCACTGGATATAGCAACATGCCCCATAATGCGAACCATGTCATTTTACGCATAGCATCACGTTGAGCATCTTGGTCTTCAAGCTCACGACGTTTGAATTCTAAGTGCATATCTAATTCGGCACGAGTGATACGGCCATCACCATTCAAGTCAGCAACTTCTAAACCCGTGCCACGTTCTACCGTTAAGTCTTTATCTGTCATATTATTCTCCTTTTAGAATTTGTTCAATTCTATCCTGCTTCTCTTTATGCATTTGCATAATTTTTTCTGTTGGATCAACGTACCAAACTGAAAACATATACGTTATGATCGCTAGTATTGTGATTATTAAATAAGCTTTCATTTTATCTCCCATTGCATATTAACCATTTCGGTGTGTAATGCATCTGATGGGCCATACATTCTTCGACCCAATTTTGCATTATCAACATTAAATTGCTTGTTGTAAATTGTGAATGGCTTATATCCTTGGGCATCTGGAACTTGAATTTTGTTATATGTATCAAAACCTGGCGTAAACCCCATTGCCTGAATTACAACATTTTGAACCTGCTTTTGAGATTCCATATCAGCAACTTTACCCATTTCGTTAGCTAAATTTTTACCCTTCTCAACTGCTTCAGCTTTTGCTGCCTCTCGTCTTTTTGCAACTAATGCTTCCCTTGAAGTTGTAGGAGCTTTATTCTCTGACGGAGCAGTTGTAGTAGTCGTAGGCGTAGATACGCTTGACGTAGAAACATTAGAAACCCCGCTGGATGTTGAAGAACTTGTTGAGTTTGTTGAACTAACCAATGGTACTACAGTAGTTGCTGAAGTTGCAGGTGAAACCGATGTTGTTGGTGTTAATGTTTGATTAACCACAGGATCAGATACAACAGCAATATTACTGCTGGCCACATCGTTAGTATTAGTAGTGTCAACATTTGTTATACTCGTTGTTGGTTTTACAATATTAGCTAATGCGTATGCTCTATCATACCCTGGACAATTTGAACTATACAATGGATTTAGCGAACATTGTTGATTAAAATATGCTGTCTCGTACCCAGGACATGTTGTTGCATATAATGGATTAATTGAGCATTGATAATTTAAATACGCACTGGCATATCCTGGGCAACTTTGGTCATATAATGCATTAACTGTACATTGTTGCGTGAAGTATGCTTGTGCATAACCAGGACACTGAGGACTATACAACGCATTACCAGAACATTGTAATGTTAGATACGCTGCCGCATAACCAGAACATTCAGTAGATGATAAAGGATCTGATGCGCATGTATCAACGCCATATCTCATTTTAAGACTTACGTTACGAACTTGTGGACCATAATAACCACCCCAGAAACCAGTATCTCTACTCGTGAAGCTCACGTTCAAATTACCAAAGTCGCTAGGCAGTCCTGGGTTGACGTAATTCACATCACCCGAGAATGTCGTCCAATTGAACTTAGTATTATATGTCCAAGTATCTGTTCTACGAACTACCGTGTTGTCATAGTTCATAGTTTGAACAGTTGCTGTTAATGTATCAGTGGATCCTTGACGACCATCGTAGTTATTGTTATTGATGTCCCATGAATAACTATAACCTCTAACCTGAATGCCCGTACCAGCATTAGCTAATGCTTGATTGATAGCAAACGTTTGAGCAGCAGTTGATTGGCCATAACTAAAGTGGATCGTATTAGTGTTTGGATCATACATTGCACCCGGCCCACCAGAACATGCGCCGCCATTTGTTGGACAAGACATAGCCATTGAGCCGGTTGCGACGCCGGTCCAAGTATGCGTCGTACCCGACGTAATTAAATTTGGAGTTGACTGCTCTTGAGCATATGCGAAAGAAACTGTCAACCACAAAATGGCTAACAGTTTTTTCATTACTTCTTCTCGGTTGTTAGTACAACTTCATCGCCTTCTTTGATGCGACCCTTTGCTTTCCAGATTTCTTTAGCATTTTCACCAATTTTACCTTGCACTGGGCATGGTGTACCTGCATCTAGCATGGCTTGGAAAACACGATCATCTTGGCATAATGTAGCAACAGCTGCAACTTTCATACCCATATCATATAGGTTTTTAGACAGTTTGATGCGTTCACAGTTCATATCGCGAGTAGTCCCACCCATTGAGATACCAAGAATCTGCGTCTGAACTGCACCACTTGCTGCTGTGGCACAAACATCATTGTTGATGGTTGTGATAGCTGGAGCCACCGCAGTTGGAGGTGGTGATTTAACTGTTGTTGTACTGTTTGATGATGTTTCGCTATATGATCTAGATGTTGAATCTGTCACAATAGGATCCACCGCCCATGCAGCATTAAATAAGCCCAATAAGGCTAGAGTGATTAAAACCTTTTTCATTTGTTTGCCCCAAAAATAAAAGTTTACTTACCTTTATTTATATTAGGGGCAAAAATGTTTAGTCTTTTTTAAGTAAAGATGTGTTTATTTTGACAATTTTTGATTATATTTTAGCATAAATTCTGTCAATTGATGTTTATGCTTGGCATCCCATGCCTTGGTGTCTTTGGGGAAACACGCTCCACCAAATCCTCTAAATCCATCCATGCCAACTTGAGACATTTCGGATTGATATTCCATCTTCTTGTAAAGATCAGCCATCTTACGAGCATTACCAGTCGTGTCCTGGATGAATTCCCAGAAAAGAACTTTATAAGCACCATAAAGATTTCTTGTGTACTTGAAGTCTGACGCTTCTTTAATGGACATAAATTCATAATCTGACTTAACGAGAGTATAGTCGATATAAAAATGTTGTACTTTTTTCGTTACATTAATTTCACCACCAAGAATAATGAGTTCTTGATTAAGAGCATCATGGATTGATGTATTTTGATTCAAAAATTCTGGGTTGAAGCAAAGATTTAAAATAGGTTCATATTCGGCGATAGCTTCGGCCAACACCGTGCTCTTAACGACAACAGTGCCTCGATAACCATTTTGGTAAAGCCATTCTAGCGTTGCCTGAACATGTGATGCATCTTGTCTAAATTCGTTTGTTGGAGTTGGTACGCAAATAAACAAAATATCTTGATCAAGCATCAGGTGCTTATTATGTTGGTACTTACCATTGACATCATAAATCGTGACAACACAGCCTTCCATAATTGCATGCATTGCTTGACCAACAAAACCATAACCCCAGATTCCTACTTTCATTTCAACTCCTCGATTGGTGTTCTTTCTCCACCAAAAAATTTATGCACGCCATGTGGTGCTAACCATGCCGCCCATGCGTATGTTTCGTAATTATACGGATAGCAAAAAGAACTAATTTCAATATTTTGTTCTTTAAACTCATTAAGCATCATTTCTACATCAGATTTAACAATAAGTGATTGATCAATTAATTTAGTATTTCTTAATGCTGGGTGATAATGAGAATGGCCACCAATCGTACACAAGTCATTTGAATTAATTTCATGAACCTGTGACCATTTTACATAATTTGTTCTATCACCATAATCAAAGAATAACTCATGTGCGTAATCACATGAAATAACATCTTTGTTTTGGTAAGTTTCCTCTGGGCAAATAGATCCTGTGCACACAAAGAAATACATCGGCTTATTAAATTTTAAGAAGTGTTTGTAGTTCTTATATTGACTATACAAACCATCGTCAAATGTTAATATATCAAAATTTGATAGATCTAAATCAAGCATCCAGTCATGCACTTCATGAATCATTAATGCTTTCATATTTCCATCTTTCTGTAAACAGTTTTAAAGTATTCTTTGTCTTCTAAAACTGGTGCGTTTTCTGTTGTGTATTGTTCAAACATCCAACGTTTCATTGGAATAGCGTTCTTAACACTATTCACGGTATCAAAAAATGTAGAGGAGTACGGTTCGCAACCAGGGGTCTTGAATTCGTAAATCTCCTCTACCGAAGTGCGAGCCGGTCTTGCTGCTATTTTTGTAGCATGGCTCACTATTTTGTGGTCTTGGTGAATATCATTCTCGGATAATGTGATTACTCTTTGGGGCATAAAGGTTTCAATCTCATATTCGATCAATTTAGTCACTTCCTTTAAAGGGACCATCTCTAATTCCATATCTAAGTATCCATGTAGGGACCACTTAAATCCTAACATTCTCTGAATTTCTAAAAATGCACCGGTACGAGATCGCCCATTTAGATCATCCCTACCACTGCATAGAACTTTAATCTTTACGCTATTTGGATCTCTTAGGCACATCTGTGCAATAGTACCTCCAATACCAAATGTCTCATCATCAAGATGCGCTACTACGATTAAAGTTCGTTTCATAAATATTTTTAATAATGTCTGTTAATGTATATTTACATTCATAATATTTCTTAATCTTGTCTGTATTTGGATAGCGAACATAGATTTCTTCAAAATTCTTACCCAATGCTTCTTCAAATCCGATGTGCTCAATAAATGAAGTGCTATTGACTGTTTTAACAACCGTTTGTGCTAGATCACCAATGTCGCAAACATTACTATCATTCCCAATATTGTAAATTTCTCCACTATGTAGATCAAAATCAAGAATCAACAACTTTAACATTTCTGTTGCATCTCTAATATCACAGAAACTTCTAACTTGTCTACCACTTCCGTAAACAGGAATAGTCATATTATTTACCGCACATTCGATAAATCTTGGTAGTACATGTCCATAATCTGGAACTTGTGTGGGTCCAACGATATTAAAGAATCTAACAATAACCGATGGGAAATTGTATGACTTTAGCATGAATTCAGAAAATAATTTTGAACATGCATAACTTCCACGAGGTTTTTGAACCGGATGAATTTCTAAATGGTCAGTTTCTTTTGAGCCATCTTTATTCTTTGTTTCACCATACACTTCTGATGTGCTACTGAAAATTACTTTGGTTCCATGTTTCTCAAATAACGGGAAAATGTTATCATTAATCTTTGTACTATTCAAGAAAGTTTCTTTTGGTTTTTCTTGTACTAATTTTACACCAATTGATGCGGCAAAATGATAACATACATCCGTATATGCAAGAATATGATCAACAATTGGAATTGTTTTCCTATCAGTTAAGTCTAAATCAAAAACATATTCTTTGTTGATCCCTTCAACATTGAGATCTCTACCTGTGCTGAAGTTATCAATAATGAATACTTCATGACCATCATAAATTAATTCTTTGGCTAATGAGCTTCCAACGAAACCCGCGCCACCCGTGATTAGGACTCGCAATATATTTCCTTTATTTCTCTAATGGTGTTATATTTAATATCACCAGTGTAATATTCTATACCCAATTTATTTAAATTTTGCACAAACCATGTAAAAAAGTCAGAAATATCTGCATAACCAATTACCTTATCCCAATCTTCATCTGGGACTTCATTTTGTCTAATCTTTTTCATTAGACCTTTATTCCGATCTCTACCATAAATTCTTGGAAGTCTTAAAATTAAATGATCTGGAACCAACGCTTGAATATATTGTTCCATTGCTTTCTTGTACACGCCATAGTCATCTTGAAGAAAATCGGCTGCTAATGAAGATGCAAAAACTAATTTACATTGATTTCGTTCAGCAATATTTACCATAGCTTGTGTAAGATCAACCATAGCAATTGCCATGTTCATCTTATCTTTGAAGTCATAACTATCGGATGGCGAAGCAAAATGCAGAATTAAATCAATTCCAGCGTAACCATTGAAACTGTATTGTGTATGATTAAATTCAATAATCTCATGATATTCCTTAAGCGCCGGGAGAATGTTTCTCATTAAGAATCCATTTTGACCAGTTACCAGAATTTTCATGCCCATTTCTCCCCGTCCCTGCCCAATCGAATGAAACTCGCTCCTTTTGTTTTGCATTTTTCTTTAATAAGCCTAAGGAATTCTTTTCTTGTTTTTGGTTCGTATAACGGAATTCCCAAAGCCGATGTAAGAGGTATGTCGTCATCCACAAGATGGCCCCTACCTGCAAAACCATAACAGCCATTAGCACCAGCATTAACAAAGATGATACTTCCATATTTTTCACTCCATCCTTTGATATTAAGTTTGATTTGTTCATATGCTTTATATAAAACAAAACCAGCAACACCATAGATAATTACGGTTTTTCCTTGACTAGCTAATCCGGCAGCAAGATTCACCATATTTGTTTCTTGAATGCCACAATTAATTACATTACCTTTTGTAGGAAATCCCCACATGTCAGCGTGTAAGAAATAAATGTTTTCATTATTAGCTCTTGATAAAAATTTATGTAAAGTCTTTCTCACAATATTTTGTTCCTTTTCTCACATTCAAAAATGTTCGCGGATCCATCTTTGGTTTATATTCCACTTGATCGAATCCTGATAATAGATAATCCCAACTACGTCTTGGAAAGATATTATTTTCACGATATGTTTCAATTTCAAGCTTCTTATAATGATTCCAATATTCATTATCCCTTGTACTGTATTTGTAATGTGCAATAATAAAATCCAAGATTACATCAAATTCGTGATTATAGTCATAATTATAGTAATCTGCAGATATTTGACCTTTCAAATATTTATCGAGTGTCTTAATCCCATAAACAACTAAATACAAACCAGTACTTTCCAATGGTTCAATGAAGAATGAACTTAACCCTAAAGCTACGATTGTTTTTCCATTTTCTCTAATAATGTGTTTGACATTTCTGCCTGTGATCATCGGAACCTCACGGATCAATGATTCATCTATATTATCATAATACTTCTTAAGATGGTTAACAAATTCCTCTTTGACATCGTATTTCCCGTCATGCACGTACCCGTACGCGATGGTTTCGTTCAATGGTGTTTCCCAAATCCATCCATGATCTGCGGCCACCGCCGTTGTGTATGGTACTTTGTCTTCAATATTTTTATACTTGGTTCTATAAACAATTGCTTTGTTATTTGGAATTTTGTCGGTAATATCAACAAACTCATAGTTTGCTAATGCTCTTTTAAATCCAGTGCAATCAATAACAGTATCTTCTTCAATTTCGGAGATGTCATTAATTGTTCTACGTTCAATAGTTAAATTTGGAATATCTTTCATGATATTATCCAAATACAACATCAATTCACGAACATCAAAATGCATGGCAATTTCATCATAATCCAGAATATCATCCGGCACGATGTCATTGTCCATGCAGTATTTTAAATTGTAACTTTCTTCTTCGGTGGCACCGAATGGGTGGCAGATATCATGGTTTGGTTTGTAGAAGTCTTTGAATTTGACTCCTACTTTTAATGAACCATTAATCTCATTGAGAATAATTTTTGGCGTAATGCCTAGATCTTTTAGAAATTTTGTAACTTCAGGAACTGTAGCTTCACCTACGCCAATTGGCGTATTATTTTCCGGATAAATCCATTTAATTTTGACATTTGAATAGTTTTTGCAAAGGAATAGTGCGGTTAAGTAGCCCGTAGTGCCTGCACCAATGACTGCAATTCCATTTCCGATTCTATCTTCTTGTAATGCCATTTTTTAATATCCTTCTCCATGTCTTCTATGCCATTACCCTTTTTGGTAATGCATACAATCATTGTTGGTTGATTGCTGTTTTGCACAGCTTGCTGCATAACCTGATCTAACTTTTTAGAATCATGTCCATCAACAATAAATACGTTCCAATTGTATAATCTTGCCATTGCGATTACGGGTTCAACATCAACGATCTCTTTTGTCTTGCCAGTAACTTGTGCATTGTTGTAGTCAACCGTACATACAATATTTTTTAATTGATGTTGACCAATAAATTGAATAGCTTCCAATGTATTACCCATTTGCAACGATGCATCTGTGATATTAACATAGACCTTCTTATTATTTACCATTGCGATACCTGAAGCTACACCAAGAGCATTCCCAATGGTTTCTTCAGAATAATCAACAAATTTAATCTCATCATGTTTAACGCCCATGTGAAGATCATCAATATTGTCTAACCATCCACGTTCTTTCCAAACGACATAATATGCTTGAGCACCAAATGGTTTTCCAATAACAATTTTGTCATCGCGTTTAATGTATTTAAACACCGATTGAAGATAATCAACCATTGAAAAAGCACTTGGAATATGACCCAAGTTATGCTTGTAACTATATTCTAAAATTTTCTTTCTCATAATAGTGGCTTAATATCCTCAATCAATCCATCAAGATTTGTTGTTTTGTTATCAATTAAATATTGACTTTCAATATCAAAATTGTGTTCAATAACAAATTCATCATTATACTTTAAGAATGACACCGTTTTATATGGCTTAACTTGGTTCATAACCTCTTTTCTTAGCCACATTTGCAAGCAACTAATTGATGTGTCCCGGTTATTCCACATGCAATGCTTATATTCAAATGTCTTCAATGTTTCAAAGAACTTTTTAGCATGAGCAGAACTCGTTAGTTTAACAGCCTTTGATGGATCAAGTTTAAGCTCATCCACCAAAAGAACATTGATATATTTTAAACCGGATTCCCTTAATTCCAACAGTAGTTCTTGAACTTCTTCAGTGAATTCCTCACTTAAATAATCCTCATTAAATACGATGTTGACTTTAAGATTTGGGATATTTTGAATCAAAAATTTTACATTTTCTTTATATTCATTGGTGACACTATTTGTTCTTAATAGTTCAGCATAGTGAATCGATACGGTGAAATACAAATTACTTTTACGAACCTCATTTACGAATTTCTCATAAATTTTTCTTGGCATCGTTCCATTTGTGTATGTAATGATGTTTGTATCAACCTGCACCGAATTGATTAATTTTGCTAAATCTTTAAATAGAAATGGTTCGCCACCATTGACAACGAAACATGTTTTTCTATCAGCGAGCACAGCAATTTTATTTAATTCTTCAATGTGCGTTTCTAATGTGCTTACTGTTTGATCAAAATAGTTATAGCAATACGGACACTTCAAATTGCATTTCGTGAACATTTGATATTCAATACATTTGCTTGTCATTTTTTATGTTTCCCAATATAAAAATCTCCACCGCAATAATCCCATCTGCATATTGTGCCGGATTTTCTTAAAATGGATAATTTTGCAATTGCAATTTTATCAGTTACTAAGTTGGTAAAAATTCCATTATCGATTCCATGCAGTTTATTTGTCATTGCGATACCGCATTGATAAACTGTGCCATCACCATTCAAATATAGGTGTCTTTTACCGGCATCACAATTCCAACCGGTGAAGTCGGCACCGCGATGAAATAATTCATTTGTTGTATAAATCGTACCGTCAATATCGTATTGTTGTTCACTCTTGCTGTACTTTTTATAGAACTCATAATGCATCAATGTTGTTTCATCATTATGATTGAAGTCATATCCAAAACGATAAATCATTTCACAATGCCTGATATTAGGATATGCAATAAATGACAAAACAATACTTCTAAATTCTTCTAAATCTTTTTCATCAATTTTTTCTAGCATTACATCCAGGTTGGCGATTTTAATGCTTTCTTCCTTGATGTAATCGAATGTTTTTAGAAATGATTCTAACTTGTAGCGACGTCTTGTAAGTTCAAGATAATGAAATGTGATGTTCAAAAAATCGACGTGTGTCAGAATTTTTTTCATTTTTTCTAATGGCAACGTCAAATTTGTTTGCAATTCATTATAGGCAATAATGTTATATTCCTCGCCCTTTTGATGAATGTACTTTAAAATATTTATAATCTCTGGGTGCCTAGAGGCCTCACCACCATGATAATAAAATACTACAGATTTGATTGATTCCTTTCTAAAGAATTCAAAAAGTACATCAACACTTTTAGTGATGTCTTCATATTTGTAATGTCCACCGCCATGCCAATCACAATAGTCGCAAGCTAAATCACATGCTTCAGTAATTCTGAATGTGACATGGTAACCGACTTCTCTGACTGGAACACCATTTGAATTGATGACAGTAAAATACTTTTGTGGTTTGATAGTGCCAGGATTTTTCAGATACGTAGTATTCACAATTGGAATAATTTTCTTGTCACTCATCTTGATCTCTCATTAATGTCGTTTAAAAACTTTTGAACTTCATACATAATATATTCGGTACTATTCTCTCTACCAGAAATTTTGAATGACCGATAACCTAACGTGATGGCTTTCTTAATCATATCTCTGTTGAAGTCCATACCAAGACGTTCACCGTATTTTTCTCTATTCTTTTCTGACCCAATATCTGGATTGAATTTTTCTTTTGGTAACCAGCACTCTTCTACCTTGAAGCAATGTTCATGTCCAAGTTCTTCCCATGGATTCTTTGATATTGTGTTTTGCTCAGCAATCGCCTTGAAATGCTCATAATATTTTGGGCATGAATAGATGCATGTGTCATTGATTAGTAGTTCATATTTTGATGTATCGACATTTTCATAGAACTTTGGTTCAAAAACAACTTCAAACTTTGGAACGATCCAATCATATTTTGTTTCGAGATCTTTGTATCTTGCCAATGCGTCATCTGTTAATTTTGTATTACTTGGATGACCAGTAATTGAATAAATCAATTCAAAATCGTAATTATCTCTAAGGTATTTTCTAAGTTCATCGTTAACTAAAACAATCTTGTTCTTTACGTTATATTTCTTTTGAGATTCATCTAACCATTGAAGCAATTCGTTTCCAACTTGATCAGAAAGATCAATAGTCGGATTAGTAAATGTTAATGAAATTGTAATGCCGAACTTATTATATCGTTGAATGACTTCCTCAGTTAACTTAATATTCCTATTGATTCTTCCACCATTCCATTGACACAGGTTTGGACCCTCATACACATTGAAGGCAATATTTTTATTAGTTAATTTATGAATTGGTATTTGCTTTATGAACGCGTCATAATGAACAACAGCACCAGCAATATTTAAATTAATCATTTTGGAAACACCAATAATTGAGGGAAGAATATACCTTCATTCATAACCAATGAAAAATTGAAATTCTTTAATGCTTTTGCTTTATTTGATGGAACAAATGTGTATTTGGTATCAGTATTTAGTTTATCAAATACCCCAAATAATCTTAATTGAGACACACTAATATCGGTTAATATTCTTTCGTTCTTTGTCGCTTGTCTATTTTCAAATGTATTTACTGAATTCTCTGGGAACTCAACCAAGCACGACATAATTGAATTATACCCTAATGAAATGAATGTTCTATCCATCAGGTGTCTATAATCAGCATATGACATAAACACACGTCTGTCATTTAATATGAATCTTTCATAAAATTCTTTAATTGTTTCGCATTCATTAAATATTTCTAATGCTTGGTCTTTTAATTTATTGAAATGCTCATCATTTGCATTACAATATTCGTCCCAAATAAATTGAGCAAATTTATCTTTATTTTCTCTTCCATTGAACCAAAAAATTCTTATGAATAATGATTTCATAAAGAACTCTAATTGATAATAGAAGATTGTTAAGTTTAGAATCAACTTGCCATCTTTGTGATAGTACATAGTTGTAAATTTGTCAAAGAATGGGATGTCATATTCATCCATGATATCTTCAACTCTTGAAGGCTGCACAAAATTGTAAAATTCATATTTTGGGATATGAAAGTTTCTTCGCTTACTTTCTAGGTGCGCATCAATACATGCGATCAATTCGCGATATTCTTGAGTTTGTTTGTATTCCTTCATCGGAATGTATTTCATATCCATCCTTACATAATAAAGCAATGATCATTTGGACATATGTCATGGTTTTCTCGGTATGAACATGAATAAGAGCGAAGCATTGGGTCAAATAAAATGTACTTATCTTTGTACATACATGGTTTGCTCTTTGGACTCCACGTACCTTTCATTTGATCTTCCCAGTTGTAACTTCTATCGCCATGTTCAAAGTTGATGAATTTCCCAACAACGCTTTGCCTTAATTCATTGTACTCATATAGATATTTATTTACATCAACTCCCTTGAAACCGGCAACAGGGATGAGTCTTAACTTTTCTCTTGGAAATACTTTGGCTATTTGAACATAATAGTCAATTGAAGGCTTGCCAATGTACATCACATCAACCTTTCTTATTAGATGTTGCAGTCTTCCTAATTCTGAGATGTACAATTCTTTATTCTTAATTTCTGATGGGTGAACAGATACTTGGCACATTTCTCCAATCTTTTCGGCGCGTTTAGGGAGGCTAAAATTTGTCTGAATGATGAATTTCATGTGGACATCTTTTAACTTTTGAATAATTTCTCCAAAGAATGGATGCGCAAAAGGTTCTCCACCAAAGATGAATAGCTCATCATGTGGATATTTTTCTTTTAATGTTTCAATGAATTTGAATACCTTTTCTTTGTCTTTTTCAAAGAATATTGGTTTAGCTAATGCAGAATTTCTAGAGTTGACACAATAAGAGCATTGAAAATTACAGTCTAAAGTAACTTCCCATTCAACAATCATTTCTTTTTCCCTAATCGTTTGTAAGTGCATGTCACATTTCTGCAGTGATAATTATCACAATATTTTGTTTGAATATTAATGCCGTCTCTAACATTTCCAAACTCACTTTGATTAAAACACATCGGTACAATATCACCATTATATCTGATACACATTTCAGATACTTGGCAAATCGTATAGTACTGTCTTGAAATATCTAATAATGCCTGTGATTCGACAATGTTGTATGTTTTATCACCAATGACATTTACAAGATCTTTATCATGGCAATTTTCTAATAGTTCAATATATCTTGGGTCATTTGGTTGTGTAAAGAAACTATTCCCATGCTGGTCTCTAATTTCTTCAAAGTTATATTGAGCTTTAGTTTCTGACTTAACCCACTTATATCTTTCATATGTTTGATCAAAATTACTATCTTGAACCAAGAATGTTAGACATGTAAAATCTTCGCATGCTTTAATATTTGCTTTCACGTAATCTTGATTAGAACTATCGTGCCATGAAACTTTTAACGTGAAGTTTGTAAATGTTTCTCTTAGCTTTAAAACTTTTCCAATCTTACTGCCACCTGGTTTAAAGTTTGCATTACTAAAAATTTGGAAATTAATATTTGGACCATCCAAATATTCCATGATTTCTTTGACTTCATCTAATACAAGCAATGGTTCACCACCCACAAACACGAATGAAATTTTAAGATCTGGATTTCTATTTTGAAGATCCTTGATGCCTTTCTTTACGTTATCTATTGTGTCTCTGTTCACCTTCAGTGCATTATCGAGATGTGGCAACATATAACAATATGAGCATCTGTTATTGCATGCAAGGGTGATGTCATAATGAAAAGATACAACATTCTTATTATGAACATTCATCTCAATCATTGTGGTTCCCTTGTCTTTAATTGCTTTAATAATCCATCGCAATTACATTCGTTGTGCGGGCAGATCATTGGTTTGATTTCAGTGATTCGTTTGAAATAGTCCAAGTCTCTGAACAGGTTAGATGTTTCTGTCCCTTCTTCGCGACAGAATTTTACAACATTTCCACGAACATCGACCTCATAGTTGTTATTCCAGCATGACCAGCCAGTGAATTTTGTTAGACCATATTTGTAGATTTCATAATCATTGAATAGATCGTTATCGTACTTAACATCCTTTTCCAATTCACCAAAGATAGAAAAATATTCGTACATTCCTTCATGGTATTTGTACAACTTTCTATTCCAGTTGCCGTAAATAAAATGTGGATGAATTTTTACACCCAATTCTTGAACAGCCTTAGCCATATTTAATGACTTAGGCCAGAACTTTTTATTTGGATGAATGATAATATTGACTTTACACTTATTACCTTTATCTTTGATGTACTTGACATTCTTTAAGAAATTTTCATCTGATGTGCAATCGGCTGGGTGATAACTAAATAGGAATGCAACACCATCAGTTTCGATAGTGCTTAGATCGCGTTCGGCATTTGTTGTTACGTATACATGTGAGAACTTTTCTAATGTTCTAATCTTTTGAATAACATAATTATAGTGCGGGGATAATGTTGGTTCACCACCAAGTAATCCAAGATTGAACGGCAAAGTACTTCGTGAAAGTGCTTCCATCACTTTGTCAATATTTTCTTTTGATACTAATTGACCCCATTCTTTACCGTAATTATTTCGAGCATAACAGTACCCGCACTTTAATTGGCACACGGTGTTAAGATCCCAATGGACATTAAGTCTATTTGAATTTTGACCAAGATGACCCTGTGTAGAGTAATCTGTAATAATTGGTATCTTTTTAAATTCCATAATAATTTGGGCTCTCAGGGAATGAGATGTTATCCCCTCCATCTATTGTTTGAATGTATAGTACTTTATGCAGTAATAATGTTGTAGCTCCATTTCTCAATAGAAAGTCTACTAATTTTTGATCATTATGAATATGACTATCTTTTGGAAATTGCCATTCATTTACAAGTTCTCTTCTCATAATGAATTGACCAAGTTGTAGATCTTCATCCCTTGCACATTTTGCGATCCAATTATCATTCCAACTTGGATAATATAATCCATGAATAATGTCATAACCATTGATGTAATTTAATACTTCATAAAAAGAATCAACTAAATAGTCATCATCTTCCAAGTAATAAATGAACTCGCCTTTAGCTTTATCTAACACATATTTGTATTTATCAGAAAGATGTTCAGGGTTTTCATAAAAATATTGCACTTGTGGATGCTGAATCTCTTCAATATCATTAGAATCATTATTGACAATGATTTCAACATTATCTGGAATATTTTTTAGAGCACTTAATAAACAACGTTGAAATAATTCTGGTCTATTATGAGTTAGTATTAAAATTGACATCAACATAAAAATCTTTCCTATAATGATTTGCATCCAATATTTTCTTACCAGGAATTGGAGTTAATAACTGATCTTTTAATTTATTATCTATTCCATCACATATGTAAAAGTTCATGCAATCTTTACATGATTCATTTTTGTGATACCCATCAATTCTAAATCTTGCCGCAGCTTCAAAATCATTCTTTGTTTGTGCTTCTTCCGAAACATTCACGCCACAATAATTTTCTTCGTACGTCGCTCTATTCCAATCAAATACATCATAAATTTGCTGGTAATGGTTGACATTGTATCTTTCGTATCCTTGCATTAAACAAAACGGGACCATTCGCACATTGATATATTTTATGTGATGTTTTAATATATCAATTGAAGATTTAATCGAATCAATAAGTTCACTATATTGAACAGTTCTAAAGTTGGAATTATCCAAATTATATTTGACGGCAATAAAATTAACTTCTAATGGATTCAAGCCCATAATAAGTTCACAATAATCATCTTTTAACGACTCATGATTGACATCTGTAATTGTGCAATTTAGTCTAATTGGCAGTTTATTTTCATTTGCATTTTTGATTGCTTGCAATATTCTTGTAAATGCACCAGTTCTACCAACAATTTTGTCATGCATTTCTTTATTTGAACCATGCAAACTAAACAATGCTTCAGTTAATCCACGATCAATTGATTTTTTCAAAAAATCTGGTTTTGCTAACATGGATCCATTTGTAACAACGGAAATGCTTTTGAATCCACACTGGACTGCATAGTCAAGAAAATTAAACCAATTTGGTTCTGCAGTAGATTCACCACCGCAGAATTCGATACTCGTCATCCCATAATCTGCAGCCCTCTTAATTCTTGATAGTACTACTTCTAAATCATCACGAATATCAAGTTGGTCTTTGTAGTAACAAAATTCACAATCATAATTGCAAAATTTACCCGTGTCAATGTAAGCCCGAGTGCTTCTTTTCTCGGTGCTTGGCTTAAAAATAATAGTACTAGATTTTTGAACAGAGGTCATCAATTTCTTTTAATTCAATGTCGCCATATTTCATATCATTGAGTCTCGTCTGAAGTCCAAGATCAATTTTGTCAGAAAAGAATTCTAATCCTTTTCCATAATGATTGCATTCAGCTACAAATCGTGGTGAGCAGTCGACTAAGGTCGACGCATTTGTATAGATATATGTGTCAAATGAATCCCACAAATCTTTAATAGGAACGATGCGAAGTTCACATCGTGGTGGCACATCCATTTGATGATCGGTTAATAGAAGATATGAATCGAAATTGGTCTTTTTCATAATGTCATCAATCTGTTCATATGACATTTTTCTTGAATGCTTTGTACCATAAAACATTCCGACATTTGGTTTCTTTGGATTTAATTTCTTAAACTTACTGAAAAGAATTTTCTTTTTATAATGGACCGAATTTGGCAATGGATCATAAATGTCATAATCTTGTAGAATAATATCAGCCTTGTCAAGTTCTAACGTGTCATTGCATCTAAACATCACAATTTTGTCTGCAAATAATTCAGCACCGCAAGTTCTTAATGACCCGTTAACAATGAACAATGTTTTTGCCATTAACGCGAGTGGTTGGTAATGGAAAAATGTACACTCGTGGATCTTTTGCAATTCATCGCTTGTAAAGTCATACTTCTCAAGAGCAACATCAAATTCTTCACGCGTCAATCCATCTGCAATGAGAATGCAGACGGACTTATTTTTGTGGAATGTTAGATGATAGAAGTATTCGATCATCTCGAATAGATGACCGGATATTCCGTGTTTTGTTTCCCAAGATGTCGTAAGTGTTATGTCGAATTTCTTCAACATAACAATTGGTGTCCTTCTCATTCATATCCTTTCAGTTATTTTAGGATTTCTTCTTTCGTCAGTGGTTCATAACCAAGTTGTTCAAATATATTTATTGGGAATTTTTTTGCAACTCTGGTTTTTAATTCGTCAATTGACATACCATACACCGCTTCTTCGTCAACATCATTTGCCGGATGGTAATAATCTTCAAATGTATAATTTAAAGCCTTTGGGTTAAATTCTGCAAACTCTTCATCAGACATTAAGACTTCTTGCTGAGCTTCATAATTATTCAACCAACCATTTGATTGTTGATAATCTTCACGCATATCAATTGTAATATTTTTTGAAATTGGAAGAATTCCGGTATGCATTACATCTTCAAATTTAACTGTTTTTACATTTGGATTCTTCATTAATTCAATTGAATTTAATGCACCAATGTAAAATCTTTCATAATCACCTTCTTCAGTTAAGTCAGGATTGATTTCAGTTTCCCATTTTGTTGAAGGCTTTTTGTGCATTAGCCACGCCACTGATGGGTTTCTAATTAAATTAACAGTATGAACTTCTTCATTTGGTAATGCGGCTTTTAATCTTGTTAAGAAATGTGAGCCAAATGTACCCGTAATTACTTTAACTTCAAATGGTGATTGCTTAATGTTGTTGATAACATCAGTAAATGCATGTGGGTGCAATAATTTATTGCTTCCCTCTCTAATATATTTTGGTCTATTTGTCAAACCCCAATCTACATCTAATGAACTATACAAATGTAAGTAATGATTATGTTTGCACATATCTTCAAACACATCTGTATCCATTTTTGAAAAATAATTGATGATTGATTGACCTTTAGGGTCGTGAACCAATGTGTCGATGCCTTCATCTACATCATTTGCTGGTCTATAAACCGCCACGCCATTTGAATCATAAATGGTAAAGTCACCACGAATGAAGTTCGCAGTGTAACCTTGATATTCAAATTTGTTTAATGTTGCTAAAACAATTCGACTCAAAACTTTCTTGTTAATAGTCTGCATGCCGGTTAATACAATAACCATGTTTATCTCCTTAGATAACTTTCCACAATTGTGTTCACTGCCTCAACATCATTATAATCATTTAAATGTTTAAGCTGTTCAATAATACCACTATATTCATCTTTCTTTTTCTGAATAACTTTGATATTATCAAGAAGAATAATGTACTTTTCCAATTCAGTAATTAGAGTTTCATCACCAGTTTCGATGATTTCAATATACTTTTCTTCTTTATTCTTTTCGGTGATAAAAATACCCTTAGCGGCAAATGAGTTATTCAATTGCATAAAGGTAATAAAATCTAACAATGTAAATGTAAGAAGGTCATCACCAAGAATCCCTCTTACTTTTGTTTTAACTGCTTTTGCCGCTTTACCAGCATATGAACTTGAATCAATTCCTTCTACTTCTTCGTACATTTCAATTCCTTAAATTTTGATAGGTAGTTTGCTATAATCAACCATGAAGAAACCATTTTGATCTTTCATTAAAGCTGATTCAAATTTTGTACCAACTAATTCTTGAGCAATTACACCATGGTGTGTTGTTTTCAAATCCCACTTATAATTCCAAGAATAAAGTTTAATTCCATTTTGCATACCAATAAATTTGATATTTGTCTTTAAACGTTCATCGCTGTAATTGCAATTACACGTGCAAGAATAGTTACAATTGCATGTGCAATAATTGCAATTGCAAGTACAATAGTTGCAATTACATACGCAATACGTTCCTGCGGCCTGGATCTTGTCAATTAGATAATTGATGTCTGAGGCAGTAACCTGAGCACCTACGCTCTTGATGCCATCGGACCAATAATAATTGATACCACCGGAAAGAGCATTTAAATCAGATGCTGTAATCGTACCAGTGAAACCAGGATTGCTAATTGCGCCATTGCCACGTCTTGCACGTTCAGCATTGATATTGTTAAAGACTTCCTGCCATTTGGCCGTTGTGATGGTGCCGCCAATAGCGACATCATTTATTGGATAACTAACCGTATCATCTTCCGGCGTACCATATACGTTTACTACGACTGGCATTTAAATTTCTCCTTTAAGGAACTCCATATCACTCTTGGTCTGATTTAGGAATTTCTCGTAATCATCTATATTGTTGTTTGTATTATTTATATTTTGAGAATTACCCACGATGAAGTCCAGCGTTGCTTGATCAGCTTCTCCAGAATTAACAAAATCACCGCCCTGATTGACTGCATAATCTTTTTCAATAATTGCTTTAACTAATTGCTCTAAATCAATGCCTAAAAGTTCTGTAATTAGTTTTAATTGGGCGCTGACATCATTTGGTGTGCCGGTATTAATGGCCTGTAATGTTTTAATAGCATTATCAAAATTAATCATAAGTACGTCGCCAATGACAACATCCTCTGCCTGGATTTCTTTGATTAAGCCTAAAATCAAATTGATTTTTTCTACCATTGTTAATTGTACACTCATGTTCATTCCTTTTCTTTAAAATCGTTAAATTTTGGGGCTGACTCATAATTTTTATAAGTTGTTACATTGCCCTCATCACTATAGTAAGTTTTGATGTCTTTTCTTGCACCACAACCATTACAAGCATCGCAAAATAATTCACAAACCGGAACAGTGATTTGATCATTAAACCAGTCATTTCTTAGATTTTCTTTGGCCTCTTGAAGTTTCTTGAAACCCTCATCATCCAATGTATCCCAAGCCACAGATGTAATAATGCGTTTTGGTTTAATTTTTTGACTAATTAATTTGATATCGTTATAGAGATTATTTATATTCCCAGAGTGCATCGTATAGCGAAGTCTAAATGGAATACGTGCATTATTCAATCTATTAAAGATTTTAAGCATTAATGGAGTGCTTGATGTACCAGCTTTAGTAACTCTTTGACCATTTCCAATGCCATCAAAACTAATATCCAGTGACGTTAAACCAAGAAGGTTGAACTTAAGCTTTTTATAATCCCAAAGAAAGTCATCCTTTAAGAATCTAATTCCATTAGTGCTGATATTGAAGTGGACATTCTTCTTTTTGGAATAAGCATATTCCATGAAATACACCGCGTTCTCCCATTCTAATGTAACTTCACCACCAAATAGAACAAATAAAGTTTGATCTTCTGGTTTTTCGCGAGCTAGAATAGAATCAATTGAGTTTCTAATGTCTTCTTGAGACATAATTTGAGGTGGTCTACCTTCCAAGTCTTCATAGCAATATGTGCATGCCAAATTACACTTATTTGTAAAGTAAATGACATTTACACCAGACCCTTCGACAATCGGTTTGTCGGTAAACTCACCAACGTAAAAGTCTTTTGGGTTCATTCCTTGCCCTTCTTGATAATGTATGACATATTTGATAGGAACTCGCCATAATTATATTTGTACTCAAAAATATGATTCAAGCCATCGGCATTGCCAACATATTTTGAATCAACTTTGGCTTTACCTCTACGAGCTTCTTCAATTTGAATTTGCAATTCTTCAGGTGATAGCACCTTATCAGTTTTATGCTCGATTGGTTGCATCTCAACCTTGATCGGTACATCATTAACGATGCTTCGTAATGGTCGTCTTGCCATTAGAAACTCACTGATGTGCCACAACCACAGCCACCCTTGGCATTTGGATTGTTGATTTCAAACTGTGAACCCATTAGGTCAGAAATGTAATTAATCTCTGAACCTGCCATGTATGCTAGTGTCATAATGTGAATTGCAAGTTTGCCGGTGCCGGCTTCAAAGATTTCTTCATCTTCGTCTAAGTCTTCTGCACTATCTGCAATGCCCCAAGAATATTGGAAGCCAGCGCATCCGCCACCCTTAACCTCTAAGGTTACTGCATAAGCATTATTTGCTTCGCAGATTTCACTAATTTTTTCTTTTGCTGTATCTGTTAATGTAATCATATTAGCACCTCTTTTCAACCTTTCCTTTTAAGTCATGCTCACCCGGGTTGGCAAGCCACATTTTAACGATTTCCCAAAATGTTGGTTCATCTTTTAATTCATTCACGATTCTGTGCGCTTCCATATATGTAATGTGGAATAATTCGCATACAGAATCAACTGGTTTGTTGTCATTCATGACCTGAGAATAAGTGCAACCAGCATTACATACTTGTTTCAAGTCGCACTTTTGACATTTGTCATAATTGTTTGGATTAAATTTATCCTGATAGTATTGAAAACTAAATTGTTCATCCATTTGCATAATCTTTTTAGACGCAAATCTAGCGCATGGATAAAATTCACCACTTGACATCAAAACGCCACCGTGAGTGCCAGCAAAGCACCCGAAAGGTCGTTTGCCTTTAATAAGACCGAATAGGGTGTCGAGGATTGACAACTTGATAAGACCAATACTACAAAACTTGCCAGACTTAACTTTTTCAATATATGCATTGCCTAGTCTTTCCAATTGAACTTTGTATTCTTTGATGTCATCGATTGTCCAAACATCATCTCTAACCAATGAGAAGTCGGGATGATCAATACCCCAATCAAGTAAGAACTCAAAATTTTCTGTCATATTTGCGGTATTGCCAGGCCAAATCATGACTTTACAACCATTGGTAAGTTCTTGAATCATTTCTTTCTTTGACTCATACAAGTCAATAATACCATTGAACAACTCACCAGTTTCTGGATTTGTATTTTCAAGCAATGGAAGCAGCGGTCTAGATTCATTTGAACCCATACCATCAAATGACCAACTAATACCTACGTTGTGTTCTTTAATAAATTTGAATTTTTCCTCATCGATCATGGTGAGGTTGGTAATAATATTGATGCCGGTGTTCTTTGGGTCAGCTTTTAAAATTGGGACGGCGTGCGTAATCAAATCCCAATTCAACATTGGTTCACCACCAAAGAATGACACAAAATAATCTTTATCGCCGGAACGTTCCATTAGTTTATGGACATCCTTGATACCTTTGTCAAAGACTTCCTTTGTCATCCATGTTGGTCTATTTGCAACATAACAATATGGACATCCCAAATTACATTTTTCTGTGACTGATACTTCAAGTGTAAATGACATGTATTTCCTTAAAAACGTACTTCACAAGCTTTCTTTTCTGCTTGCACTGGTTGTTGTCTCATTGCTGTTAACAATGACTTATGAATGATGTCATTTAATTTAAAGATCTGACATAAGTTGACATTCTTTGTTGTCCACTTCATTTCATATTTCTCTAATGGGATAATATTGATCTTTTTCTCAGCAATTTTCTTTGTGCTTGGAAGATTATATGATCCTGCAGGACATTTCATACAAAATAAAGATTTACATCCTTGACAATCATCATTCATGTGATTGATCAATGATTTATATTTATCAGTTGCTTTCTCAAGCACTTCGACAATATTCTCGTCATGTAGATTCCCAATTTCGTGATCTAAATGATCTTCATACATGGTACCATGGCAAGGACTAACAGCACCGTCCAAATTAATGCTGAAATAATTAATACCAGCTGAACATAATGCTCGACTATTTTGGAACCACCCAAATGAGTTGATTGGAAGTTTGTTTTCATAAATGTGTTTGGCAATCTTCTGAAGACCAATTTTTAAATCTTCCATGTATTGCTCAGCATCTTCCCTTACATAATCTGAATATGTGTCAGGCGTAGGGAAGTAGTTGCTGTTACCAGGAATGCCGATAACATCAAGATATGCTTCATAAATTAAGTGGAATGTTCTTGGCGTAATTGTTGATTTAAGAGCCCTTGCGACTCCAATTTCACCAAGGATATTGTATGCTTCTTTGACAAGATCTGATGTGCTACCATTCTTCTTGGTCAATCTTTCAATATCATTAATGGCTTTACCATCATATGAGATTTGAATGACCAGACGAGGTTCACCTTTATCGGTATTGCCAAGCATTTTGTTAATTACTTTGAGGTTATCTCTGTATTTGCCAATGTATGTGCCATTGGTATAGAAGAAGAATTTGACATTCTTGTTCTTTGCATAGAACGTCATCAAGTCAAGACAATACGTCATATTCATCATTGGTTCACCACCCCAGAATGAGATATCAATAATCTCATCTGGTTTTTTAGAGTGAACACTACTAATGAACTTAATAATGTCTTGAGTTTTTACGTCCGTTTTGGAGTTTTCGATCTTAGCTAGATCTGGCATATCTGGGTTGTGTCCCTCTGAACAATACTTACAACCCAGATTGCATGTGCTAGTGACATTGATGTCTAAATTCACGTCCTATTTTCCTTCCACGATTTTTGTAATTATAACTTAAAGTTGTTTAAACTTTAACCATTACTGAACCGTTTCTTGAATCTTCCAGTGCGACACCAACAATATCTAAAGTGCTTTGAACGTCGGCCTTGTTGATGCCCTTAACCTTACCACCAGTTACTGCGACACAAACTTGACCCTTTTTGATATCACCAACACAGAATGCTGGTACTTTACCCTTTAGAGCAACATATTGGCCTTCGGCTTCGCTGTTTAGCATGTAAGCTGGTTGGCCAGATACGATACCGGCTAGAACACCACCTTTGTATAGTGTAACTTCTTTTTCGCCGCCGACTTCCAAGACAGTACCAACTGGGTACTCTAGATCTGTCGCGTATTTTTCTGCAACGTCAGCATAGTTTGCAGAAGTAGCATTACCATAGAATGTCTGAGCATAAACATTTCGCCATCTTTTGGCTGAAGCACCAATATCATAGGTGATATCTGGATCAACCAATAAATGTGTGCTAAACGTATTGTTTGCGGCCAATTGAGCATAACGAGAATCCATCTCGTCACGGCTGATAACTTTTCTTAAAGCTTTATCATAAATGCCTGAGGCTGTTTTTACAAAAACATCACCAGTATTTTTCTCAAACTGGGTGCCAACGCCGGCGTTTGTGAAGTCTGTTACTGCAGAAAGTGCAGTACCGGTAGCTTTAAACGTATAGTATTGATAGAATGACATATTCGTTTCCTTTCCTTATAAGATTGTACAATCGTTTCTTTTTATTTATATTTTTCGGTCTAATCATGCCCGTGCGTATAAATAATTTATAAGAAAAGGAGAGAACATGGACAAACCATATATCATCGTTGATGATTTATTACCAGAAAATATTGCTGACAATATTGAAAATACCATGCTTTATAACGTCCCGTGGAGATTTATCACGGATGTTACTTATAGTGGTGTCAATAAGCATACTCCAGCATTTGCCCACGTATTCATCAATAATGAATGGGAAGGATTTAAAAGTGACTATCTTCACATAATTGACCCAATTATTGAGGCAGGATGCGCTGCGGTTAATTTTAAAAAGCAGCACTTATTAAAAGCTAGATCTTTTCTACAGGCGCCACTGCACGATAATTATTCATCGACTAGCATTGACCCGCTACATACAGATCAACCATTTCCCCATACCGTATTTTTATATTACTGCTTTGATGCAGAAGGTGACACCATTTTGGTTGATAAAAAATTATCAATGAAAGGTGAATCTATTGACCTGGACCCGAGCAGTCATCCAGAACTTATAAGAGTCACGCCAAAGAAAAATAGATTATTAGTATTTGATGGTCTATATTATCATACCGCGCAGCAACCAAAAGAAGGGTTACGTATGATTATTAATATGAATTTGATTGGGAGATTTGAAAATGCAATTTGATAATGACAAAATTTATGTTATTGACGATTTAGTGTCTTTAGATCATGCCAACTATTTGGGGACATTCTATACGAGTCCAACAATCGATTGGCGATTTCAAAAAGACATCACATTTCACCCAACAACTGAAAAGTTTTATGAAACCAATTCATTTAATTATGGCTTTGCAAATTTAATGTTTTCATTGGGCGAACATAGTACGCCAATGTATCATACCGCTGCACCAATTATGTATGCTGCTTGTGAAAGATTAGGAATTAAACCTCGTCAAGTTTTGAGATCACGCGCGTTTATTCAAATGCCAATTGCTGGACAGACAAATGAAGTAAATAATCCACATAAAGACTCATTATTAGATCATATTGTTATTTTGTATTACGTCACAGATGCCGATGGCGAGACAATTATCTATAATGAAACTGAAGAATCGGACTCATACACCATTAAGGAAACAATATCTCCAAAAAAAGGGAGATGCGTTGTATTTAATGGAAAATATATGCACAGTAGTTCTAAACCAACAAACAATATTCGTTGCATAATCAATACTAATATACTCGTATAAGGAAAGAAAGATGGAAAGATTTTACTCACCATTTTCATCTGAAATTTATTTTTCAAATGAACATAAAGTTGAAGATCATGATTTAATTAGGCATTTTGTCATTAATGTGTATAACCAATCACCAAATAAAGATGGTGGTAATTTTTATGGAAACGGTTTAACAACATATTTTTATGATGATTTTACTTCTAATCTAGATAAAGTTGATATATTTAAAAAATTATCAAATACCGTCATTGAGCAAAGTAAACAATATCTAATTAATAGAGCGCACCAAATTGTTCAACAAAATGGACCTATTGATTTTGAGAAAACAATTAGAATGCTTATTGAAAAACGAGGTTTGCAAATAACCAAAATGTGGTTTAATGTTAATCCGTATGGTGGATATCAAGGAAGACATCATCATGCTGACAATCTGTTAGGTGGCACTTATTATGTGCAAACTCCAAATAATAGTGGGAAAATTTCATTCGCAAACCCCAATATGTTTTCATATTTTAAAAATCAAAGCCAACTTGTTGATCACTTTATGATGACTGGTTTTGATTTTATAACTCATGAAGGAGATTTACTTATTTGGCCAGGATGGATGGACCATGAAATTGGTATGAATCATAATAAAGACGAACCAAGAATTACAATTTCTTGGGCAGTAAATTGGGGAAATGATGTACAAGATATTTGATGACCTTTTACCGAGTGGTTTGGTTAATAGAATTGATAGCACTATTAATAGTGATCAATTTAAATGGTATGCGCTAGATAATTTAAGTTCTGGTGACCAAGAAAGAAAAAGTGAATTTGTATATGAAGATGGTTATGATTATAAAGAAACATGGGGTCTAACAAACTTATTATTCATGGATAATAATTGGTATGATAGCCACCAACTATTTTTATCAGCGCAACAAATCGTTGATTATGTACAAGAAAAAGAAGGATTTAATCTACATAGAATTAGTCGAGTTAAAGTAAATTTATTGACCAATCATATTGATAAAACATTTGATAATATGAGTATTAATTTACCGCATCTTGATGCTCATTATAAACATAAAGTTCTTGTATATTATGTAGATGATTCTGATGGGGATACAATTCTATTTAATGAAAAGTGGAAAGAAGAAGATTTTAAAAATACTGTTATGTTAAGCACTGAAGCTAGAGTCGCGCCAAAGCGTGGCAGAATTTTAATGTTTGATGGATTGCAATATCATACTTCTCAAAACCCAATTCAGCATAAATACAGATCCATAATTAATATCAATATTGTCACACAGGATGATTTGCAATGAGTTATAAAGTATTAGATAATTTAATCCCAGAAGCTACACAGCAAAGAATTAAATCCATATTAAGCGCAAAGAATTTTCATTGGTATTTGATGAGAAGCGCGTCATATGCGTCAGAAGCAAATGTACCAAGCTTTTGGACAAATGTTGAAACAATTGGGTTAGCGAAAACTGTCTTCCTAGAAGATAACATATATGATGAAATAATGTTGCCATGGTGTTTGCAAATTTTAGATAATGCTCTCGAAAGAGAAAATAAAGAATTAGAAAAGCTTTTTAGAATTCAGGTGAATTTGCTTTATCAAAATCCTGATAAAAAATATAAAGATGGTGAATGGACAACAGCACACATCGATCAACAATTTGACCATAGTGTATTGCTATATTATGTGAATGATTCTGATGGTGATACGTTTTTATTTAACGAGAAACGTGGTGAAGATTTCAATTCATTTACGGAACTTGCTAGAGTTACACCAAAAGCCGGTAGTGCACTTTTGTTTGATGGAAGTCACTTTCATAGTGCCAGTAATCCTATAAATAACGTAAAGAGAATGGCAATTAATTTTAATTTTATTGCAAAGGATAGAAATGACAGAACAAATATTGCCAAATGATTTTTGGTATTGCGATGATATCATACCAAAGAGCACACAAACACGATTAAAAAATTATGTGACTGCGCCTTTATTTAATTGGAATGACTTTAATCAAATTCATACCGCCGGTGTGTATGACATGGTCAAGTATAAGATGAATTGTCCAGAAGTTCAAGAAGTTCCAAGTTCGTCACTAATTAAACTTGTATATGTAAATGATGGGTATAATGGAAAAATATTTGAAGAAAAAGGATACACATTTGCATTGGCAATTTTAGATGAATATGCTAAGCGTACAAATGTAATTATTAAAGATATTATGCGCATTAAGTTTAATTGTCAAACTAAATCAATATTTGATAATTATGATGTCAATTCATGTAATGAAATTCATATTGACAACGAGACGCCAAATAATAAGACACTACTATATTATATTAATGATTCTGATGGTGACACATTTTTATTCGACAAAATTTGGAATCAAACAGATTCAGAATTTGATTTAAGTGTGTTGCTAAGAGCTGAACCAAAGCAAGGTAGAGCAATAACATTTGACACATGGAGATTTCACGCGCCAAGCAATCCCATATATACGCAACGAAGATATGTAATGAATATAAACTTTTTGGAGGAAAGAATTAAATGAGATTAACAATTAACGAAGACTTTATTCAAGTCTGGGATGATGTTTTTGGCGATAGAACAGAAGAAATATGTAATAAATCAATTGATGTGTTTAATTACGCAGAATCTATGGGTTTAACATATTCAAGACAACAAACAGAAAGAATCCCATCGGTAGCAAAGAAAGATGATACCTATTTCCCTATTGATGATTTAGATGCTGAAGCGCAAGTAACAAATAGTGATTTATTCACGCAAGTGAAACAATTAATGCAAAGGGCAACTGCAGAGTATTTAGAACAATATAGTTCTTTAAGTAACGCACAATTCCATTTTAATAATTTTAGACATCAAAGAACTAAAGTTGGTGGAGGATATCACGCCTGGCACTTCGAACGTGGTGAAGCTGAAAACATTTATAGAACATTGACATTTATTCTTTATATGAACGATGTTCATGAGGGTGGTGAAACTGAATTCTTATATTACCCAAAAAGAATTCAGCCAAAGGCAGGTAGACTATTAGTATTTCCGACAACATTTACTCATACACATAGAGGTAATCCACCGCTATCAAACACTAAATATATTATCACAACCTGGGCATGTGTAATATGATGTTCACAGAATGCAAAGAATACGGGGATTTGCCACCGGATGTAAAAATCTATGACAACTTTGTTCCGGATGTAATGCTCGATATGATCAACACCAGAATTGATTCTTTTGAATGGCCATGGTTTTGGTTAGAAGAATCAACATATCGTTCAAAGTACACGGATAAAAATGCACCAACATGGGATGAAGGATTTAGCACATTAGTTATGCTTAGGTCTGAAAAAGAAGACGAAGATAATGAAATGAACGAATCTTTTATTTGGAGACAAATGTTTTATAAGACATTTGAACCATTGTTTCTGCATGTTGAATATACATTGGGTTATAAAGTATCAAGATTAAAAAGAGCAAAAGTTAATCTCAACACCACTGCACCAAGTGTTGAACCATTTGAACCTCATATTGATATTCCAAAATATGATACGGTAACTGGGTTGGTTTGCTTGAATGAATCAGATGGTCCTACATATTTGTACAATCATATTTGTCCAGAGCACATCGTTGGAGCTTATGAAGCATTACAATGGTACAGGGACAACAAAGATTCATTCGAGTGTATAGCAGCAGTAGAACCAAAGCCGGGTAGAATTATTATATTTGATGGTAGAAGATTCCATAGTGGTTCTCGACCATCAAAATATAAAAAGAGATTGAACTTAAATATCAATTGGCTGAAGGAAGAACCTAGCCCTGACTTTCGGATCCTTTAAGGTGATCGCTTAAGCCATTGAAATGATCGCTGTGACCTCTTAGTAATCTAACGTCACGGTTGATCTCAATCAAACTATCTATCTTTGGAGCGCCAAATGCAACTTCGCATGCATGGCAATCCCAGCATTCATTTTTACAAGTTTTAAGCACTATATTTAGCGCCTTTCCTTTCTTTTGACGCCACACAGTTTGCTGGTCAATCCATTCAACGTGTTTCCAATCTGGTTTTGTATTTACATCACAATATCGAATGTGACGCCAATTTGAAATAACAGTTGTATCGCCAACAGTATTCATCATATCAGTAAAGCTATCAAAGAAAGCCCATTTGTTGACTTCATCTTTAATTACATTATCAAAATCGTGATATGTTGCCAAGAAATTTTGGCCTTTGATATGCGCAATATTTGACCAAATAAATTTTTGTGGTTTGCCACTAGACGCATTAGGTAAACTTTGCATTCTACCGCTGAATTTAAAGTAATCAACAAGATCAGAATACTCATCAAAGGTTTTCTTGTCACCCCAAACCATTTCAGTACCAACTCTTGGCAGATCATTAAACTCCTGGTGTCTCCAAACTTTACAAGAGACATTACCATGGTGATCCCAATAATTCCAACCAACATTCTTATTCATTGTGTCATGTTCAACCTTAAATGGGCAATCAGGCATACATGATTCTGACACCAATAATGAAAGAATAAGCTTAGGATATTTCTTTCTTAGTGGCTGCATGGCTCTTAACATATCCATATCTCTATTTAAAGATCTGTCAAGATTAATTACATCATATCCCATTAGGTGATAATCAACAACTTGTTGAGGCTTGGTAATAATGTGGTTAACTGTGTTCTTCCACAACATTTCTGGAAATTTATGTTGTAAAATTCCAAGTGCCATTAAATGCACATGAGAGATTGTGCAAGATCTTACACCAAGGTCATAATATTTTTGTAAATGTTTAATAAACCCGTGAAGAACTTCTGGGTCGTCAGTTAATTCTCTATTAGGATACGTCTCATTAAATGTAATACTAATAGGAATGTTCAATTCATTTTGAATTTTAATAAGATAATCAATATTTTCTTGATTTAAGCCAGCTCCCATTACATCGCCATAAGCATATTCACGCCCTTGGAATGTGTACTTATATGGGTCACTAAAATAAACATCAAAAATTTCATCCCTATATTGCTGAGAACTATTTTTCAATGTTTCATAAAAAATTGATGGGTCTTTTGAAAAACTTGGGTACCCGATACTAAATTTTTTATTATATTTCATGTTAATCCTTCTTATTAAATTTACCAAAGAACACAAGAGTTAATCTTGAATCTTGTAGTGTGCTTCCATAATATTTATCTGCGGCATGCCAGTAACCTGCGCCATAAACTGCGCATCTATTATATTTATTGTGGATTTTTGCAGATTCCGTAAAGTGTGGAACGCGTAAGTCTTTAATATATTTAATCTCATCATGACGAGAAGTGTCACGATAAATTTCAGCTTTATGCAAGCGAAGTTCTTCAGAGTAAATATCATCCAAAGAATCGCCAATAAAATCGTATATTGTTGTTCCTGAATCAGGTTGTGGAGTCGGGTCAAGATAAACAATGCCAGCAAAGTCTAACCATTCTAATTTATCTTCATGGATCCAACCTGATCCCCAATCTGCTGAAATTGATTGAAAGCAACACTCAAGATATGAAATGCCGCCATCTTTATTTGAATATGCTGGAAGTATTGCTTCTAATGAATCTTTAAGCGTATAAACGCGATCTGGATAGATATGTCTGAGGTCAGGTGTTCTCATGCCAGGCCACATACCATTTGGATCGGTTGACCACTGATTGCATAATAATGCTAATTGACGCCAGTTGTCAACATCCCGCAGAAAATTATCTGCGACAACGATTGGTAACATATCTATCCTTTAAATCAAAAAAGCCCTCCTAAGAGGGCCTTTATTAAAATACTTCGCCGGTATATGGTCCAGATACTGGATTGACCCAACGTCCTGCCACATAATCCTCAGCAACTTGTAACGTAAAGAAACTAGGTTGCTTGAAAGAACTGTAATCGCCAGCTTCTTCCATTGCGATTAAATATGCTTCTTGTCTACGAAGAACTTCATCGTGAGCGGCATTCATTGCGTCATCGTCATCTTTAGGGAATAGCACTTTAACTAATCTTTGTTGACGTGCCCATGATTCTAATGCGACATTGGCATCAGCGCCACTATTTAATGCATCGTAAATTGCGCCCAATTGACTACCAATATCGCCATAACCAACTTTACGTGCTACGACATATTCAGTACGAAGTTTTGGTTTAGCAACAAATTCATCATTGATATATTCATAATCAATAGTAATTTCATCACCGCATTCGACCCATGTAAGATCACCGGCCACTTCAAATTTTGCGTCTTCAACCTGGCAAACTCTACTACCAGATATTAATGCCCATTTAGCCATTGCTAACTCCTTTGTGAATGTTTTCTTTTAAATATTTATAATGTGTTGGTAACTTATTTATAATGTTTTTAAGTTCACCATTTTTATAGTCAAACCATGCTTGTTTTGATTTTTCGGCATCCCAATTATCACCATTATTTGGGAAATGTGAATTCGCTCTATTTCGATCTTCTCTTTCACCAATAATGCGATCGTTTAGTGGATTATAGCCTTGGCCGGCTTGAATATAAATCATACCACCCATATCTAAATCAAATGCATTACTTTCTAAAACACGATGCGCCATATCCATATAAACACATCTAATACTTGGTTCATAGTTGACCATTTTTGTGCTATAGCTAAAACCTTGTGTTACGTGCTTCCAGTATGGTGTATCATCTCTTTGTGACAATGTATAGTGCATTGAGATAAAATCTTTAAAGCCCTTGATTTGATCAAAGAATGTAAAGTTGTATGTATCAATATCCCATTGAGTAATCTTCTTGCCTTTCTTTTGATGCAACGTATCACTAAGTTTCATGATACCTTCATGTGTCAACATCAAACCGGTTGATTCCAAAGGTTCGATAAAGCCATTTGATAAACCAATACCAACTACGTTTTTAATCCATGATTGTTTATGGCAACCATGCTTAATTTTAATATGTCTAAATTCGCATTTTTCTAATCGAGCTTTACGAATTTCCATCGGACCCTTATAGTCCATTGTGTCAGAAATTAGATGTTCTTTAAACTCAGCTTCAGCTTCTTCTGGCGTCTTAAATTTTGAACTATAGACATATCCAGTACCAATTCTATTAAATAATGGAATGTTCCAAACCCAACCTGAACTTAATGCAGTGCAATTTGTTGCTGATGTCATTTCATTTTCAATATCAGCATATTCCAAGTTTGTTGCAACCGCTGAGTCATTTTGCAATGTGTCATGGAATGATACAAATTCAGATCCCATTTCACCTTCTAATAAAAGACTTCTAAAACCCGTACAATCAATAAAAAGATCAGCTTCTAGTGTTAAGCCACCCTTTGTATTGATAGATTTAATAAAACCATTTCCATCTTTTGTGACTGATACCATAGTGTCAATAATATGCTTCACGCCTTCTGGTTTGCATACTTGCTCTTTTAGATATTTGCCAAATAAACCAGCATCCATGTGGTATGCTGTATCATATTTATGATCAAAACCTCGAATTCTCATTTCAGGCTTGAACAATTCATTTTTTGTCATTTTGTTCTCATCAGCCATAATAACATGTGGATGATAGAACTTTGCCATTTCTTCAGGCGGGAAGTCTTCAGGGAATTTGTTTTGTAATCTAAAAAATTCCATAGGACCATTTGGTTTATCTGTAAAATCCATAATACCAAATGGGTAATGAAATGTGTGAGTACCAATTTCGCCTGGATTATCTCTAAAATTAGTAAATTTAATAGACGTCTTGTATGTTGCATTGCAATGAGGCATCCAATCCTCATCTTTTAAACCACACGCGTACATGTAGGAATTGATGTGGCCAATAGTAGATTCACCAACTCCAATTGTTGGAATATCTGTTGATTCCATCAATGTAATATCTAAATACGGATGTTGACGAATTAACGCTGCTGCCGTCATCCAACCAGAACTTCCACCACCAACAATCAAAACTTTATTAATTTTCATATCTTTCCTTTTCAGTTTATCGTTTAACGATTTTATTTATAGCAATAAACAATACAATACCCTGCCGAACCATGTCCAGCTCTGCCACCATGTGTGGTATGCATAGAAGAACCACCAGCACCTGGGGCACTATAGTGGTTTTCATTTGTATGTCCATAACTATTGTTATGCCAACCTGGGAATTTAGATCCACCAAAGAAGCTCATGCCACCTTTACCACCTCTACTATCATGTCCACCACCTCCGCCACCATAGAGATTAATATCTCCACCAGAACCATGTCCACCAAAACCTCCGGCGTGACTATGATTTCTATTAGCACCTCTACCACCCGTTGCAGAAACATATGCTCCAAATGATGTCGTACCCGCATCTCCACCAGCAGCAGAATAAGATACACCATCACCACGTGTGCCAATAGTTACCGTGACGGTATCAGGTGGGTTGCTAATCCATTTTTCGGCATAACCACCAGCGCCACCACATTCGCCGTGGCCAGATGCGCCGCCACCGGCGCCAACAACTTGAACTTTGATTAGTGTGCAACCTGCAGGTTTATTCCATGTGTATGTACCCGCCACACTATGATTTAATGTAGCAGCACCAGGAAATGCGTGGATAGCAATTAATCTGCCTTTTGAGTCTAGTTCTGAATCATATCTATCAGATTGCACAGACCCGTTCGGGAATTGAATATTATTTTGTGTTAATTTAGTTGCCATATTGATCTCTTATTTGTAACAATACACAACGCAATAACCAGCAGATCCGTTACTTCCTCTTGAACCGTGAGTGGTATGCATAGAAGAACCACCGGCGCCAGGAGCACTATAATGGTTTTCATTTGTATGCGCGTAAGAGTTGTTACCCCAACCTGGGAATTTAGATCCACCAAAGAAGCTCATGCCACCTTTACCACCTCTGTTGTCATGGCCGCCACCACCGCCACCATAAAGATTAATATCACCACCAGAACCATGGCCACCAAAGCCACCGCTATGACTATGGTTGCGGTTGCCACCTCTACCACCCGTTGCAGAAACATATGCGCCAAATGATGTGGTGCCAGCATCGCCTGCGGCAGAACTATATTGTACGCCGCCGCCGCCTCCACCAATAGTTACGGTAACTGAATCTGGTGGATTAGAGATCCACTTTTCTGCGAAGCCACCTGCACCCCCTGCTTCGCCATGACCTGATGATCCACCACCAGCACCAACAACTTGAACTTTAATTAAAGTACATCCGGCTGGTTTATTCCAAGTATACGTTCCATATACACTATGGTTTGATGCGCCAGAACTAGGAAATGCATGAATAGCAATTAATCTGCCTTTTGAATCGAGTTCTGAATCATATCTATCGGATTGCGAACTACCATTAGGGAATTGAATATTATTTTGGGTTAATTTGGTTGCCATTTAATACTCCAATTAATCATAATTGTAAACAATACAAATGCCAACAGTTCCATTTCCACCACGAGAATGAGATGTCCATTCACCATTACCACCGGTGCCTGGTGGGTTGTGGTTAATGTTTTCTGACCAGTGTCTGTAATAGTTACCACCATGATGACCGGCTACTTGTGAACCACCAAAATATGATTCACCGCCACAATCTTGGCCTTGATCACCATGTGAACGACCAGAGCCACCATACAAGTTAATGTCACCACCAGAACCATGGCCCGCATAACCACCTGTGTGCGAATGGCTTCTATTTGCGCCTTGGCCACCTGTTGCAGAAACATATGAGCCAAATGATGTAGTACCACCATCACCAGATGCCGAATGATAACCAGTGCCACCGCCACCGCCACCAACAGTAACAGATACTTGTGTGCCAACTGCCCAAGAAGACACATCAATTAATTTTTCGGCATAACCACCAGCACCACCAGATTCAGTGTGGCCACAGCCGCCACCACCACCGCCTACAACAATAACGTGAATTCTTTCAACAGAATCTCGCTTGGTCCATGTACCATTTCCAGTCCATTGATCAACGGCAATGATCTTACCATGGTCTGTGCTAGGATCCATTTTGGTAGTCTGTACTTTACCACTTGGCATTACTACGCCGGTTTGTGTTAATTTAATCGCCATATATCGTCCTTTACGCTTTATATATTCTATTTATTCTTAAGTAAACGACCAAACCAAAACTGCGCCAGCTTTACCATTTCTACCACGACCGTGTGAAGTCCATGTACCCATGCCACCACTACCCGGCGCACAATGATTTTCTGAGTTATTTGAATGACCATTATGGTGTGCGCCAACAGATCCACCACCAAAGAATGAACCGGCTCCTTTTGAACCAGCTTCATTTTCATGACCAGTGCCGCCACCACCACGTAAATTAATGCTTCCGCCATGACCAACACCGCCATGACCACCGGTATGACCCCAGTTTCTATTTGCGCCATAACCGCCACTTGCGGAAACATAACTACCAAATGAAGATGTGAAACCATCTTCACGATTTGAATAGTAACCTGCACCAGTACCACCACGACCAACTGTGACTGTTACTTGTGTACCAGCGGCAATTTCATACCAACCTTCAGCATAGCCACCTGCACCACCACCTTCACAATGACCAGAAGCACCACCACCGCCGCCTACGCAAATAACGCGTACACGTCTACATCCTGCTGGTGCAGTCCATGTGTATGTGCCCTCTGTACTGTACTCATTAAAACTAATAAACACACCCGTGTCATCATTTGCATCGTAACGAACCGGCTGAACAGTACCATCCGGGTATGTAATTCCATTTTGTCCAATTTTAATTGACATATTTTTTCCCTATCTTTTCAATTATTTATAGAATAAAATTGGGCCGAAGCCCAATTTTTATTTCTTCAAAATATCAAGTTCAGACTTTAGATCTTTGATAGATTCAATTAACAGTGGAATTAACTTATCGTAATCTACGGCAAGGTAACCATTATCTCTTTGAATAACAGCTTCAGGTAGAACTTCCTGAACTTCCTGAGCGATAACACCAACGTCTTCTGGTTTTCTAGTTGGATATAATTCCAAAGCTTTAGAGTTCCAGTTATAGTTGTAACCACCAATTTTTGCAACTTTATCAAGAGCATTTTCAATAGGTGTTGCATTATCTTTCAAGTTCTTATCAGATGTTGCCCAAGCTGTAATGTCGTTGCCAACGTATAGTTCACCAGAGATACCAACACCACCAGTAACAACCATCGCACCTGTTGTAGTGCTTGTTGATGCCATACCGTTAGTAATACGGAAAGTATTATTTGGTTTTGTCGCAGCAACAACGTTGTTGTACTGAGCTTCGTTCAAGTGATAGTACTTAGATTGACCAGCATCACCACCGTCAAGACCGGCTAAGTCGTTGTGTAATGATACGCCAGATGAAACGAATTTTTCCAAGAATGGAGATTCAGCATTTTCGAATGTTGTACCACCCTTTTGGAATGTCATCTTACCAACCAATGTTGAATAAGCAGCTAACAAACCAGGTAATGGCGCAGGTAATGAAGCATTCTTAGCACCTTCAGCTGTATATGTATCTTGACCATATACAACGTGTGCTGAGTTATCATGAACGATATAAATCCATGCAACACCGTATTTACCATCAGGAATATCTTTCAACGCGCCAGCGCCATTATTTGCAGATAGGTCATTATAACGATGAGCGTCAACGGCGTCTTGGCCATAGAAACGTAACCATCCGTTGCGTTCTACGAAACCATGTTGACGAATCCACATTTTTTCGCCTTCAACACCAGAATATTCATAGTACAAACCATCACCAGTTTGGATGATAACGTTAACTTTACCGTTATAACCATTTGGATATGTTGCATTCATACCGGCAACGTTACCAATAAATGGCATTGTTGAAACGTCTTGCGGAAGAATTGTTGACTTAGGACCAAAGTATTCCCATAAGCGAGTAGTTTGGTTGAACTTATAATAAGTGTCGGTTGCCTGCAATTGTAAGTAGACATAGTCTTTCTTCTTACCAGGATTTGCTGGGTCATCTTCTGACATATTAAAGTAACCACTTGGGTTAGCCGCAGCCAATTCAGCAACTGTTGGGTATGTTGTACCAATAATCAACTTACTCATAATGTAGTCAGTTGTTTCTTCCCAGTTGGAAATATTACCTGTACACTTATCTTCCCAATATGTGTATGTTTGATCAGCGTTTTGAACTTTGATTGATGAGTAAATGCCACCAGTCAATGTGATCCATGATTGATCATCAGGAGCTACGAATGTGATTGTATTTACACCAGAAGCCAATGTTACGTTAGCTAATTCTGAACCACCAGAGTTTGTGCCAATTGTTACAACGCCGGCAGCAGTCTTAGTCGTCACAACGACTTTGTAAGTTTGACCAGATGAAGTTGTAACTGGCGCAACAACGGAAGTATTAACTTTTAGTGTTGGCGTAGCATAAGTCGCATAATCAATAACAGCATTTGTACCATCTAAATTGAATTGTGAACTGTAGAACGCACCATTATCACGATAGTATTTGTCATCTGTGGTTGAGTACCAGATATCATATGGACGTGTACGTTGGTATTCGCCAGCCGCTACGTAACCATGAGGATATGTACTTTGCAATTGAGCTAATGTCAATGCTGTATTTGTACTTGTATGACGATACCATGCATAGAAACGATCACCTAGGTCCATGCGGAAAGCACGAACTGTAAATCGGTTCAACATTTCAGCCCACATAACACCTTCGGTAATATTGAATTGCAATTTACCATTTGGACCTTGAATAGGCGCAATATCTAGACCACGAGCACGAATAACCGGGAAGAATTCTTCACCGAATAATTGTAGACGTTTTGCAACGTTCCAACCGTTTGTACCACAAACACGAATCGTAATTTCACGGTCCATCTTATATACACGACCTACTGTGAAAGCGTGTAACATACCTGAACGACGTGGAGCTTTATTTTTAGCTTGCAATTCTGGGTGAGCTGCTCTCCATGCTTCATATTGAGCATCATCTTGCCAGTCTTGCATATAGAAGTTAGTTGTTGCACGAACAACTGGACGACCATAACGCTTGTAATCCATGTAATCATAAGGATCACGTGGAGTTACACCATCTTCCATGAATGGGTAATTATCATATGAGTGATCCCATGTAACGAAAATGTAGTTATATGCATTGTTTGTTAGGTAAACGTTAGCAACTGGTTGGAAGTCTGAATAAAATAACTTACCACCCTGAGCACCGTTAAGTGTCATTGGTTCACATTCACCAGCTGGTACACCTTCAACTGAAGATGCCTCAAGTTTCCACATACCGCCACCGAAACCAGTTCGTACGGTACCGTCACCGTTATCCTGAATAATACCACCAAATAAGCGAACGCATGATGCGTTGTTCGCCCAAATATTGTGCCATTGGTCAATGGCTCTCATAGCGGAAGAGAGTTCTGGTGGCCAATCGGTACCAGCATTATCAAACGATATGATATTTCTAATTTTTCTTCCCATAATTTACTCCGTTTATAATGTATTTATTCCAGCGATTAAGCAATTTCTTCAACGCCGAATACCACAACGTTTAGGGAGTCATTAATGTCAGACTTGGCATAAAGTGAATCGCCAGCAGCCAAAACAATAGCGCTTCTTTCAATAGTTGCACCCTTTGGAACGATGGTTTGATACTCAATTGCATCATATTTACGAATAGCATCAGAGATCATTTGTGCGGTCAATACAGCATTACCAATTGGGTTTGTTGAACCAGCAGTAACTGCTTGCACAGTTGGTGTAATTGTGTAATCATCACCAGGGTTTGTAACAGTAATAGACTTAATACCATAACGTACTGATGAAACATTTAATGTTGCACCAACGCCAGTACCACCAGAGAATGTAATGTTTGCACCTGATGGAATAGCATTTGCATATGTACCATTGTTATCAAAGATATAAGAAATGATTTTACCGGTACCGGCTTCAATTGAAGTTACGATAACGCTGAACTGTACATCACCGCCAACAGCGTTTGCTGGAGTAGATGATGTTAATACGTCACCAATGTTATAACCAGTTTCAGAACCAGTGAATGAAAAATTCTTAACATTCAAAGTTGTTACTGATGCTGCTGCGTTACCACTTGAAAACATCAAGTCTGGTTTTGCAGTGAAGTTATTGCCTTCACTGTTAATTAAAATTGATCCAACTTCAAAATCGACTGAATCTCTAATGCTTAATGTTGCTGCCACAGAACCATTATATGTATTTGTAGCATTAATCAACAAGACAGCTCTTTTATTCGCTGGAACAGTATAGATGTGTGTATCGCTAGTAGTGGCTACACCTTTACCTAAAATTGCCATGTTTATTCTCCTAAAATTTTTATATTATTTATACTTGCATTGTGCCGTACAAGTACAAGTTAAATAATGAGCCATTGATCGCTTGTTGATTAGCGATTGCGGCCGCGTCTTGCAACGCTGCTGCAGCATCAGTAATATCTTGTTGTGCTGCTACGACAGAAGCTTCAGCACTGGCAATAGTATTGTTAAGACTAGTTGTCGTATTTTGTACTAAAGTGTTGTATTCTGTTGTTGTGTTCGCAATCATTGTATTGAAATTATTTGTTTCAAGTGTAATAATTGCCTGAACATCGGTGTTGAATTGAGTAACTTTGCCGGTTACATCAATATTCAAATCAGCCATAATTTGAGTGGCCAAAGCTTGAATTTCAGCTTTCTTATCTTCACCAACATCCATTACGTCATAAACAGTAGCTCTTCCACCAAGTTTTTCTAATGAAGTACTTAAGTAGGCTAGTTCTTCTGGTGACGCGTTAGTTAAGTCTGTTGCAACTTTGTTATAAATTGCCTGAACTGCATCTTTTAACATTTTTTGTCTCCTAATGTATTATTTATCTAAGCGGACCTAGCAGATCTAGCCCGAAGAAATAGTTCTTCTTAGCTTTTTCGATATCCGCAGCCATGTTTGTCAAATCCTCAACAGTAATACCACCAAAAGCGGCATTCAATAGTAACTGTTCTGTTTCTGTCTTATTATAGACATCCAAATTAGTTCTTGCTACAGCTTTATCTGGTATATCGCTAAGATTGTTTTCTTTCTTGACGGTCTTATTATCAATATAAGACTTAATAGCTAATGATGAAGCTAACGTGGTATTTGCAACAGAAGTTAAATTGACATCTGTAATAAGTTCATCATTTTGGATCACTTTATCCAAATCGATATTGCTGGTTACATTTAAATAACCAACTTTAGTTTTCTGAGCATTTGTGAATGCATTCGTATCTGGATTGCTTTCATATGCTGCTTTAATTGAAGAAGCACTGATAGAATTAAGATATACATCTTGATCCATGATAACTTCAAATGTTGGAACGGAACCAACGAGTGCAGTTACTTTATAGATTGCCCATTTTGTATCGCCATTATCTCTTACGAATACATTATCGCCAATTGTAAGACCAGTTAATGCTAATCTAGCTGTGTTGTTAGCAACTGAATAATTTGTACCAAGATTTAACGCCGCGGTATTAATTAAACTTTGAACTTCTGTTTTGTTATAAACATCTAAATTTGTACGTGAAGTCGCTTTATCAGCCAAACTTGCCAAATTGTCAGATTTTTTCAATGCTTGACCATCAAGAGCAGTCAAGCCAGTTTTTAATTCATTAACACCACCAATAATTGTTTGAGCTGTTGTAATTAATGGCGTATAGACCACATTACCAGAAACAATTGTGCTTCCAATTTCTGTATTTACGTTATTGATTAATGTTTTGTTGGCTTTACCAGCAGCATCAACCTCATTAATCGCATGTACTAAATCTGACTTTGATAATGTGGTAAGTGTAGATAACTGACCACGCTCAGTAGTTGCCAACGCATCAGCACTACGTAAGCTAGCCAAATCCAGTACAAGGTTTTCAATCGAACTCTGTTTTCTAATGATTTTTGACATTCTTTATTCCTTTATACCAGAATCTTTATCTATTTATATTTTAAGCAATCCACGGTGTGTCATAATTCCATGGTTTTGCTGCTAAGTATGTTACAGTTGCGTATTTACCATTCAAGTTATCAGCGGGATCAAACTCGATTGTGTTATATTGCGCGCCAACTGTACAAGTGTATTCATCAATTGTATTTGTCAATAATGAATCTCTAATGATAGCATAACCTTGAACAACGTCACCATCCACAACGTTTGTAAGTACTAATTTGTTATTTGCAATTTGAATTCTATCCAATGTGACTAATTCTTGATTGCATTTTGAAAACATTTCTGCAATTGCAGATTCGACATCTTTGGCTTGCAACCCATATTCAAACCCGGCCAACGCAACATCATGCCCTTGAGGTTCAACTGATTGAAATGAGATCATTACGGCACTATCACCTGCGCCATTATGCATAACGAATCCACATGCCTGATGAATCACCAAACTTTCTGGTTTAGTATTTGTGAATTGACCATTGTTTCCAAGCCATAAAATTTCGCCATTATTATATTGGCTTAAGTCATAACCGTTGTATCTAAAAATACCAGCACTCATAAATGCGCCCGATTCACCGGCCAAAATATTTTGTTTAGCAATCCCTAGTGCTGGGCCTAGAGTATTATCTGCCAAGCCAACTAATGGTAATGGAGAATCGCCTTGCGCCTGATCATGTGCGTATGGCACCATAGTAACAATTTGACCAATTTGAATATCTACAGTAGCGATCGCTTCAAAATGCATCGCTGTTGCATGAATTGTGTTTGAAATGCTTGTGATAGTCTTATTTTCGAACATCCAATCTTCAAGAACGAATTGAACGTTCATAAAGTTTTTCAAATCGTCAATGCGCATCTTATATGACTGTGCACCACTAGTCACTAACAAATAATCAGAGTTTTGTGTATTGTTTGACGTTAATGTATCAAGTTGACCTACCGTCGTATATGTTGATTGAATAGCCATAAATGCTCCTTATCCTAAAGTATTACTTAAAATACTTGAAATTGTGTTCCCGCCAGTATTAGTGATTCTTAACTGAATATATTCTGCGACGTATGTTGGTTTGACATAAACATCAACAATGATTAGACTTGGATTATCTGATGCTGGTTGCACAATAACTTTGCCAGCATCAATACCTCGATTTGCCTTAACATCATTAAGAATGTTCTTAATTTCCAATGCGATGGTTCTTCGTGTACCTTCTCTATTTTCCTCAAATACCGATCTTCTTAGAATTCGTTCTGTAGTTTTTTCAATGTGATTAAACAGTGATCTAATATTGATTCTATTAAACGCTGTTTGTTTTGTTGTAAATGTCTTTTGCGACATTACAATGCTATTTTCAACAAAATTTACACCTCGTTGATATAAACGTTTTTTGTCTAGTGCACTGTAATTAACGAAAATTTCTTCACCATTAAGAACAATTCCTCGCTCCAATCCGGCGCCAGGAGACCATGGTGATACTAAGCTAGCTTTTGCTTTCAAACCAGCAATATCACCAGCGATATTAACCGTCTTCATTTTTCCTGAGAATCCATCCATTTGCAATTTAACATTCCCGGTGAAATGTACAAAATCACTTTGATTGAATCTATTAATGTAGTTATATACTTTTTGAATATCCGGCCCACTTGGGTTTTTGTTTAATGGAATATCAGTAAAAATAATAATTTGGCCCGTTTCTGTATATAAACATTCTGGACCAGCCGGAGTTTCAATTTTTAATAGATCGATAAATCTAGTTGGTAAACCACAGAATGCGATACAGTCTTTTCGTGTTTCGGCTAAATCAATTGCTAATTCATTAGCCATTTGATTTCCGATAATAATATCAATATCATATGAATCTTTATTCTTTAATTCTTCATATGCGTGAGCAAAATCATGGTCAGTAGCAAAATTAGTGCTCCCATATCTCAATTCTAAGACAGTATCACCAAAGTAATCTTTTAATGTAGCGGCATTATCGATTTTAATATAAACATATTTGCTAATATCGCGAATAGTTTCAATATTGTAATATGCTAAATTATATTTCTCAACAACTTTGCCATTTCTAAATACAACCAAACCACCCTCTCCATCTGCCATGTGAGTGAATAAATCTTTGGCGTAATAGTCACCATAAATCTTGTAATTTGAATTGTATGTCAACGCGCCAAACCAAGCAACGGCAAGTAAATTGCCGGCTTCGCCAGGAGTTTTTGCGATAACTCTAATGCCATCAATTGTCTCAATATCATTATACTGCGCATCAAATTCTTCTTTAGAATTGATGTAAATTGACTCGCCATTATTGGCATTCCATTGCTTATTGCCTGCAGCGCGAACAACCCAGATGCCACTTGAGTATTGCAAATAGTTATAAACTTGATACCAGTCATTGTGATAGAGATCGATACCACGCCCAAAGATAAACTTAAATTCGTTGATATCTGTAATAAAGACAGGAGTATTAATTGGGCCTTTCTCAAAGTAGCCAACAAACGCGCCAATTTCATTCGTAAAACCAGGTTGGTAGTACGATTTATCAATAGACTGGACTTGTACTGAAGGTGAACTCATAAGATTCCTATTTTTGTATTATTTATAAGGTGGAATCCTAAAGAAAACAGACATAAAAAAACCGGGCCATAAGACCCGGTTCTTAGAGCAGTTTTAATTAACCGCCGATAACTTCAGCAAAGCTGTTGGTACCTGCGTTAGTGAATCTCAACTGGATGAATTCAGCAACGTATGTTGGTTTGATATAGATATCAACAACCAATTGGTTACGTGAAATTACATCTGGAGTGTTGTTAGACTCATCACAAATTACCAAGAAGTCTTGGATACCGCGACCAGCTTGAACAGTGCTCAAGTAAGGCTTGATCATAGAAATGATACGGTTACGAGTGAAGTTGTCGTTGAACTCCATAATTTGGTACTTAGCCATCTTAGATAGAGCGCGTTCCATTGTGTTGAACAAGCCACGAACGTTTACACGGTCGAATGAGCTTGGTTTATCTAACAATGTCTTTTGACCCCACATTACTGTACCTTGGCCTGGGAATGCAACAATTGGGTTGATACCGTTCTTGTAAAGCATATCGCGTTGACCTTGTGTTGGGTTGAAAGCCAACTTAACAACGTTCTTAATCTGACCGCGTTCTAGACCGGCAGAAGCCCACCAAGAAGCACGATTCATAGATGTTTGAGCGCGTAGACCAGCAATGTCACCAGCTAAGTTGATCCAACGATATTTGTCATTGTAGCGATCATATTGGTACTTGTAGTTACCGTTAGCAACACAGAACATGTTGTTGTAATTGATCGCACCAGACTTTCTCCAAGTGATTAACTTAGATACTGCATCAGCGGATTTCTTACCGACTGTGTCACCATAGTTAGCACCAATGAATGCGATACAATCTTGACGAGTGTCAGCCAAGTTCTTAGCAGAAACACCACTATCAAGTTCGTTAGCAATAACGATATCGATATCTAGTTCTTCTTTGTTAGCAAAGATGTCATAAGCATTCATCAAGTCATCTTGTTGAATTGCTGAATCTTTAGCATATACGAATGTAGCTGGAGAACCAACATAACCATCTGTTGCATAGTTGTAAACTAGTGTTGTATCGGCTGGCTTAACAAAGTTGTCTTTTACGAATACGTAGAAAGATTGAGCATTGATAACAGATTCAACATAAATTGACTTGTTATTATGATCTTTAGCTGATGGATCTGTAGAAACTAAGAAAACTTCTTTGATTTCTGTACCAACCTTAATAACTACACCAAACTCATTACCAGTTGGAGCATATTCAAATAGATCATCAACGATGATACCTTCAAAAGCATAACGTGTAACGTGCGTTGCTGGATTTGTAGCATTTGCTTCGAAAGATTCTGGTAAAGCTACACAGATTTCAACTTCAGAAGACCAAGCGCCTGGGTTACGAGCAATGAATTTCAATGCGTTGCTAGGATTGCTAAATGCAATACCAGACTCTAGAGTTTCAAAGTCAGAAGCATTTTGAATTACTTGTAGTTCATTCAAATACTTTGTGTAAGTTGTAACGGCAGGATTTGGAACCTTTGTATCAGCAGTATTACCTAGCGCATCCTTTTCGAATGACACTGTAGAAGTATTTGTTGATGCAGGAATTTCAACAACACCGTTCATAGCTTGAATCCATGCATTTACCGCTGCACCTGATGGTACACCAACATCTAATGGACGATCTAATGTAACGATATTGCCAGCAATGCCAGTAATCTCGTAAACAATTTCAGAACCTGTATTAGCATCACCAAATGTGATTAGTTGTGCAAGAGCCAAACTTGCTGCGGTAGACACAGTAACAGTAGTTTCGTCAGCAGCTGCAGAAGCAGAAACTGTACAACCACTAATAGGTGTTTCTGTACCTAAAACGTTAGCAGCACGAGAGATCAAAAGTTTGTTACCGTATTGCAAGAAGTTATATGCTTGATACCAGTCATTATAGTTATCATTTGTTGGATAACCATAATATGTGATCAAATCAGCTACTGAAGTGACCAATGTGTAAGTGTCCACTGGACCCTTAACGAAGTTACCACCAAAAACACCAATAGAATTGGATACGGTAGGAACGATTGTAGACGCATCGATTTCTGTTACGAATACGCCTGGGCTTAACATTTCAGCCATGTTTTTCTCCTATGAATTGTTAATTTTACATTCTGTGTGTCAAAGAACCGAAGTCCTAAGATTCAGAAAAACCTTTGTAATTTATTGGACTCCATAAAATCCAAAATCTGGATGGACGAACCTATCCAGCAATACGTGGTCTAGTTTTTTGAGTTTACGCTCTTATTATTTATTCTTCAGCAACTTTTTCTAAGATTTTTACAATCTTTTTTAAGTCACTAATTTCTGCAGTACCCATTAAAGCATTGATCTTTGTAACAAGTTCAAGTTTAATTTGAGCAGATTCAGTCATTGACTTTTCTGATTCTGTTAAATATTCTTTGAATTCCATATTATTCACCCTTTTGTTCAACGAATTGATCATTTTCAATAGCTGATTTTAGCGCTTTTAATCGTGAAATAGCTAGATCATAATTTGTAACTTCGCCATCTTTATAAATCTTTTGTGTCTTAATGACATCGCCATTCATATCACTTTCAACATAGTTTTCGCCAGAAATGGTAATAATAACTTTCTTACCACCATTTTTGACCCAAACTTGTTGACCGCCTGTTGCATCTAACAATGAAACTACATCATCTAGCAAATTGCTATATTCTTCCATGTTAGCTTCAACTAAATATTGACTGAATTTTACCATTTTGTATCACCTTCCTCGTCAGAGCCATAAAACTTAGCATACAGAGGATCATTTTCCTCGGTTTTAATCTTCTTGAATTCTTCTTCGATTTCCTCGTCTGTGAATCTAAAGATGTCTTTCAACACGGTGTTAACTGAGAATAGTTTGCCTTGATGTTCAGAAGCAGTTGTGTAAATTTCCAACTTACTCATGAAGTTATCAAGTTTCATTTTCTCAATGAACTTGTTTTCATTAACGAATGAGATTTTAATAAAGTCTTCTTTATCATTCCATTCTTGTTCAGACATAACACCAGTTGAAACAACTTCGCGTTTTAGAATTTCTTTAAATAATGAAGAATAAACTTGACGAATACGAGAGATGAACATGAAGAATTTCAAATCTTCTTTGGTTGTTCTAGTCTCGTCATAACTAAAGTCTTTATCACCATCTGGATTAATGTCAATACGATTTGATGGGATCTTCATTGCACGATATAACTTACGTGCAAAATATAAGATATCATCCAACTCGCCCAAGTTACCTGATTCATCTAGTACGTCAACAGTTGTGCCTTTGCCACCAGATCTATTAGCAAACCAATAGTCTTCAACCATTGATGTAATGTGTTGCTGGTTTGAAACCTCACCAGTTTCGTTGTTGTAGAACTTCTTGTACTTGAACTTGCCTTGGTAATCTCTCATTACCTCAGCTCCACGTTTAGCTGGTAAATCGCCAATGTCAACGTTGAAAACACGACGTGAGATACTACGACTGAAACGTAAAGGAATTAATAAGTCCTCAAGTGTCTTTAGAATGTTGGCTGGCTTAATAGCATATTCTAAGTAGCCAAGATTAATCTTGCCATCGTATAAGCCAAAATCTTCACGTACAAGTTCTTCAATGCTATATGATGTCTTGTCATCATGACGAATAATAATTGATTTGTCCTCAGACATATACTTATAGGTATTTGTCTTAGTGTCAAAATATAACATGCATGGTTCAATCATTCTAATTGACTTGATACCATTTTTTGTGTTCTTGTCATAAGCACAATGCATAATGCATTGACCATCAATATAACTATTCTTTACGATCTGAAATAAATTGCGTTTTACATTCGTAAGTTTAACAATCTTGGCAAATTTATCAGTAATAGCTTTGACTAATTTTTCATTTTCTTCATCAATATCAATTTGTAATGGTAAAGCATCGTCATACGAGAAAATGATTTCATTTACAATTTCATCTAATGCGTCAGTCACATCTGGCGACATTGCCAGTTGGCGATATTTCATGATCTTTTCTTTTTGTTTAAAGATAATATCAGAAATTTCTGATTTGCCAAATAAACCACCACTAAATTGCTCACTATCAAAGAAAGCACCAGTATTCGGATATGTGTCATTTGTCAAATCAACAACAACATTCTTTTGTGGTACAATTGAACTTTCCTTATCTCCAATTGCTGGATCAGGTTGTTTCAGGAAGTTTTTCACTATTTCATTTAAAATCATTCTTCGTTCCTTTCGGTAGATTTTTTATTTATTTATAAATAATTGTAAAGAGGTCATTATGAATTTCAATTTTTCTAAACAACCGGAATACCAATTAAATACCAGTCTGATCGAAGAAGTGATCAGACTTTATGGCGTTCTTGTTAAGTTTCTCGTGACTGAAAAAATCAATGAAGACAGAACCGTTTTCGGCGATTATAGTCACATGAAGTCAGATAACAATAAGATATATGATATTTATATGCTTCCAGAAACATCAGAAGATTGGGATTCTGGTGGATTCGGCATGAGCCAATTTGGTTTAATGTCATTGGAAAATATTGTTCTATTTGCTGCAAAATCATCATTTGATCAACCAGACCACGATGAGATGAGTGAAATTGTTGGAAACTTGATCGTTCTTCCAAATAATCGCATTATGGAAATTACGAATGTTGAAATTACAACACCGGGTGTAAACAACTTGTTTACATACAATGATGCCAAATCTGTTTATTCGTTAACATGTAAGCCGTATGACTTTAAACTTATTAATGAGCTTGACAATGTGGATATTTCTGTCGAACCAACCGTGCCTTATGAGACACTTGACGTGTATTTCCAAGAATTGATTGGCGATAAGATTGAGCAGGAATTGATGTCAGAGATTATCCCAGAAGTGACAACCATTAATAAAACAACAACATTTGATACTAAAGTTCAAAAACCGATTATTGATAAAACTGAAGATGATGTCTTCGGGGGATTTTAAGGAGCTAAGATGAAATTCAGAGAATATTTAGAAGAAGCAATTAAGGGTTGGAAACATGCCCATGGTGATCTTCATAAAAGTCGCGCCAGTGCGGGCAAAGATATCATGCTACACAGATTAAAGAATGATGGCTCGCCATCTGGTACGCATGATGCTCAGACAACATACAAATCTGAAGACGATGCTAGACGATACCATGAACAAATGAAGAAGAATAATCCTGGTAAGAAAATTATGCACAATTTGCATAAATCTGACGGTTCTGTTGAAAAGCTGGATTAACCAAGTTCATCCTCAGTTAAGATGATGAATTTCATCTTTTGTTGAGTTGCAAATTCATTTGCTGCTTTCCATTTAGCTTCATTAATGGCATATGTTTGAAGGGCTCTCTGGTAATTTACCAGGGCCTTTTGAGTTTTATTCTTTGGTGGTTTTGGTGGCACGGTCTCACCCTTTGATTTAATCTCAACGATGAACTTATCACCAGTTTGGAATTCTAAAAACAGATCAATGAAGTATCTATGAATCTTTCCATCGGTTGGCTTTAAATATTTGACATGGAATGGTTCGAGCGACCATCGTACAACAAACTTGTTGTAATCTGCATATTTGATGGCTTTCAATTCTAATCTCGACTTGAAATTAACATGGCCATCTTTATAGGATTTCATGTGCTCGTCAATAGGCTTGACGAACTTTTCAGGGTTCAAGATCTTATACCAGCCTTGATGACTATTGTACATGGATTCTCCTTTTCGGTATTTATAAATAATAGAAAAACCACATAGGAAATATTATGGCAAGAATTAACACAAAGGCAGCCTTAAGAGATTATGTTAAAACTCAACTGGGCGCACCATTAATTAATATTGAAGTAACTGATCCACAAATTGATCAAATTATTGATGACACCGTACAAAAATTTACCGAGTACGCGTACGGTACGCTCGAAGGCACAGTAGTTATTCAATTCAGTGGCGCAAAAGAATATGATATGCCTGATACAATGACCAACGTTATCAAGTTGTCTAAAGGTAGCACATCAAATATTACAAACTTTAGCGCAAACTTTGGTGCTGGTTATGTGCCAAACTTGTGGTCAGAACAATTCTTTAGCGGATCATTGACTGGCGATATCATTCCTGGCATTTTGGCAATTTCAACAACCAAGGCAATGTTAGACAAATATTTCGCTGACGATATTGTGTTCAACTTTAACCCACATAGAAAAATTCTTCAAGTTCTTGAGAATTACAATGGGCCTGCGGTTTTGCACTATCAATATGAGTATTTAGCTGATCCAGCTGGCGACTTGATTTATAACCACGAATGGATTAAAGCATACACAAAAGCCAAGACCAAAGAATTATGGGGTGGAATTACTGGTAAGTTTGATCAGGCTTTGGTTGGTGGCGCCAGAATTAACTATGGCGATCTTAAATCTGAAGCTCAGTCAGATATCGAAAGATTAAATGAAGAGCTACTAAATAAATGGTCAGATCCTTGTCCAATTGATGTAGCCTAATCAAAATTTAGACAAATAAAAAGGGAGCTTTTAAGCTCCCTATTTTTTACTCTTCAGTCTTTTCGACTGTTACGTTTGCAGAATCTTCGGTTAGGATCTCATCTTTAACATCAAGAGTTTCAGTTTTAGTTTCTTGAACTTCGGTAACTTCCTTAGTTTCTTTCTTTTCTTTCTTAGGTTTTTCTGCTTTGACTTTTTCTGTCTTAACTTCAACCTCATCAGGTACTTCGATAACTAAACCTAGTTCTTTCATACGTACGGTAGGATTTTGAACTTCCTGACCTTCTACGATAACTTGATCGCCTAACGTAAATTCTTTAGCTGCTTTAAACATAATTTCTCCTTTTTATTAGCATTAAAAATGGTAAATCTGATATAACCCTATGAAATGTCATTTTAGGGATGATTATAGATTTTAATATCTTTATTTGTTGTGGTAATTGATTGTCATATTGCAATTTGACATTGCCATACAACAACCAAACAGTTCTATCTTCTTGATCTCTATGCCAGAATAAGTCTTCTGGTCTTTTATTTCTAAAATATCTTAGCGAATATGATCCAATAGAGATTTCAATGTATGGCTTACCAGTAAAAATTTCCACCATCTGATAATCCTAGTTGTGCTGCGTATCTCGGCAAATTGCATGACCAATATCCTGCAGTTGTCTTGTCCTTTTTCGTATCACAATTGTGGCGTGCCGCAAATGATTTTCTTGCTTCAACATCACTAAACTTCACTGATAAATTTGGATCACCAAATGAAACCTTTACAACATTCCCTTGATCATTTTTAACATAAACGTAGAATTTTTTAGATCCACCTCGTTTAGGTTTATTCAACTCAACTTTTTCTTCTTCTGTTAATGATGATTCTGGAACACAATTTGGAACCTTTTTGCCATCTTTGTCTTTCATGCCTACCATCACATAACCAGTCCAGCATGGATTATCTTCTTTTTCGACAAATGGTAAATCGAGTGGAACTTCTTCACCTTCGTAAATGCCAAATGTACCAATATCACCATCAACCAATTCTTTACCAAAATTGTCAAGATTAAACTTGGCTTTGTTTTCTCTTAAATACGAAAAATATTGAAAGAACATTTCGCTTTCGCGTCTAAATACGCATTCACTTAACGGTTTTTCGTGTTGAATATTATATTGGATAGCCTCACTAATTAGTTTTTCTTTGAAATTCATGATTATCCTTTATTTGTTAATCTCTTAATCAAATCGACCGTACTGATAGTCTCAGTCGAGTTAATGTTTAATGTGTTATGAATTGTTTGCGGTTGATCAACTTTTTCAGCCTTCTTGATCTTATCCAAGTTCAATAGCACATTTGAAATTTCTTTATATGCCAACATATACAATTTCATATTGTTTGCAATTGCTGTATTTAATTCAGCAAATGACATAACGAGACCAGCTCGTTTATCATCGTCACTATCCAATAAATCCAAAGTGATGGAATTTAAAACTCTTCGGCCATTATCAGTATTTTCTTTAAGAGTTTCTCTAACGTACTTAAAATCCTCAACCATGTTATTTAGATTAATGATTTCAGCAGCCATGATTTCGGCACCGGCGTATAGTTGAACATCTTGAGTCTTTTCCTCAATAAATTCAACAATATCATCGCCGGTTAAGACCATTTCTTCGGCCGTGTCAATGTTATCGGCAAACTTTGCAGTGAGCCGATTCATTTTTTCTGCTAATGATTGGGATTTATCTTTAAAGTCCATTACTTTTTAGAGCCAATTACTGATTTGTAACGTAATAGTACAAATACACCATCGGTAAATTCAATATCAAGACCATCGGTACCGGGCCACAATACAAAGTCACCTTCTGTGATATCTTCAATATCTTTACCAACCGCTACTACGTAACCACTAGTCGGGCGAATCAATGAACTAGTGTTTTGAGCAATCGCGATGATTAAACCGGATTCTGTTTTCTTTTCACCCTTTTCCAATTCTTGTGGGCGAACCAAAAGATACTCATTCTTTGGTTGAAATTCTGTGCTTTCAAGATTTACTTGTTGTGCGCCATGTGCTGTCATATTCTCTCCTTATTGTGCTTTCTTTTTAACTGGTGCTTTTTTAACTGGTGCTTTTTTAGTTGGCGTTTTCTTTGCCGTAGGTTTCTTTGCTGCAGGTTTCTTTGGTGCTTTTGCTACAGTTAATTTAGTATCGATCTCAACGAGTGGCTCAAGCTTATAAGGCGCTTCCATTACCGTTTTAACTTTTTCATCAACTGGCACTACTACGCCTTGTTTAGGTTGTGCAAATGTAGCCATAACCTTTTCAAAAATTAACTGTAATTGAATTTTTAGTGTTGTAAACATTTTCTCTCCTTTGTTCAAATGAAGTATTCTGGATATTTATCTTTTAATTTTTTGAGATTCATTTCTTCAGTATCGATTTTTTCTCTAACATGAATTAATGACTCCTCATTAAGATGCGGATAATCCAACATACGTTTGTATTTATTTATTGACTTAAGAATGATATCAATTTTTGTTTGAATATCCTTTTGTTCTCTTTCAGCCGGCCCTATCATGGAAGTCTTCATGTTCATCCCTGTATTGGGTAATTATTTTAGGCTTCCTGCGTAAAATCCACGACATTTTCGCTTGGATCAACAACCTTTTCAGCCTCAGCTTCCCTTGCTTTATAGTATTTATATAGCCGTACTTGAGTAGCAAATTGACGAGGGTAATGTTCAAAGTTAACAAGCGAATCTTTATAGTGCGCTTTAAGTTCCTCATAAAACGAAATAATTTCTTCATCACTCATACCATTCCTTCATTTGTTTTGTTAAATTGTTCATCATCCATTATCGAGTTATGCAATGCCATAAAACCACAATCCATTCCACGTCCATACATATCTGGGCCAAAGCCAAAGACATCATATAAGACGTATCGATAACTCCCGTTTACCTTAATTTCGCCATCAAAAATACGAGAAACGACAGCATGAAAAGCATTACACTTATCTTCATAAGAAAGATTATTCCAAAAATCATTGGCGTCCTTATCATTTTGTTTTCGAATTTCTTCAAAAGCTTGTCTAGATGCTTCTAAAGCTTTACTAAGTTCATTATCCATTTGAGTCCTTTTCAGCAATCTGTGATGCTTGTTTTAGATAATTTATAGCATTGAAAAGTTCATCAATCTCGTCAAAATCAAATCTTAAAACACCGCCAGGCCCAAATTCATTTGGTTCTTGAATAACCTTTAGAAAAATGCCACCAGCTTCATCATCCAATTCTAGTGATGTCACAGAATCGCCAAAAAGAGGGCTATCGCCCTCTCTGTAAAGATTAATTTTTGTTATTAATTGTTTCATATTTAAAAACTAAAATCATAAAAGTGATCTCGGCGGCCAATCATCAAACCACCACTTCCATATTTCTTGAAGCGACCGGTTTCTTTATCAACATAAACTTGAACAAAACCTTTATCGGTAATACGAAAAATTCGTTTTGCGCCATCTGGATTGGGCGTATACTCATAATCTTGAGCATCACTCATACCATTGTTGTCAACGCGTTTTGCATTGTCTTCTTGAACAGTTACATAGTTGAATTTACCTTTGGTGAAAACATCCACCACGGTTGCTGCATGACGATCAGACCAAGAGAGGAGAGTTGCTCCAGTTTCACCAGGAATAATGTCCTTAATAGAACAATTTGCCATGATGTGATTGAACAAAGAACCTGTTTGAGTACCGAGTTTCATGATTAATCCTATTTGGTTGTTGATAGGATTATTATACCACAAATTTTTGAAATTTTCATTTATTTTGAAGTTTTTTCAAAATTTTTTCTCTGATACGCCAAATTTTTAGTTCTTCAGCATTGAGTCTTGCTCGTTGACGTTGTATTTCTCCTCGACGACGTTGCATATCATCGAGGAGTTTTTGCAAATTCATTATGCACCAAGCTCCATTGCCATTTCACGAAGCTTTTGAACTTTAGCCAATGTATCAGTTTCATCCTTATCATCACGGATCTCAATGAAACGTGGATGACTCAATGCATAATAGTCATTGCCTTCAGCTTTTGAAAGATCGTTAAACTGAACTGTCATAACTTTACCAAGTAGCATTGCCTTATTAGCAGTAAAGTAATCAAGTTGTTCGTCACTAAAACCAGATGTACGACCTTTAATGGTGCCTTCATCATTAGCGAATTCAATAGCACCGATTTTGCCTTCACGTTTAGTGCCTTTGGTACCATCGGTAAAGCCAGTGATACGAACTTCGGCATCAATCTGAAGTTTCAATTTTAGTTGGTGTTTTGATGTGCCATCTTTGAATACACCATTTAGATCCTTAAGAATAGCACCTTCAAATCCTTCATTCATCCATGATGAACATGCTTCTAACGCTTCTTTCAAAGTATCAACTTGGAACGCAGGAATCATTTCAATATTCTTGGATGGGCGTGTGAATTCAATCGCGTTCAATGCTGCCCAACGCTCAGAATATTTAGTGGTACATGGATTCTTTTTGTTCTTTGTGCCGGCTTGACGGTATTCATCTAAAGTGATGAAGTCCCACAATTGAATGATGATATCATCATGTGGAGGTTCATCGGAATTGATTAGACCATTGCCTTTAGCGCGATCAGTAATGCCACGAACAGTTAGTTCGCCAACATAGACACCATCTGGATAATCTTTAAATGCTTCGAATAGAACTGGATATTCATAATCCTCGCCACTACGAGACCGAGCAGTTACCTTACCAGCATTTACCGTGATTTCGCGATATGTACCATCGGCTTTAAGTTGAACAATTGCTGGGAATTGAATATTCTTTGAAGTTTTCGCACCGTAAACATCGCAACGCATGTAAACTGGCTTTGTAATCAAACCAGGAAATACTTTGTTGATTAGCGTTTTGCCTGCATTAATACGAAGATCGCGGTTAATGATCTTCTTAATTAGATCGGCATCTTCTGTTGAAAGCGCGCCAATGATTGTTGATGCTAGATGCAAAGCGGCATGGCCGGTAACCTTGCGAGTGCAGAAGTTATGTAATAGAGATGCCATTGCCAATTCCAAAGTCATTGGTTCGGATTCAGCAGCTGGAAATTTTTCAATTTGTTCAACACGCATTCCATAAGTGAATGCTACATGATCATAAGTCATTTGAAGAACCTGCTTCAAGCGCCCATTATCTTGATATTTTTTCAATACAGCAATTTTATGATTGGTGCTGTTTGATTCGTTAATTTCAGACAAAATTTGATGAATTGTCGTCATGGTCTTTCCTTCAAGTTTCGATATGTTTATTATACCACAAAAATGTTAAATTTTCATAACAATTGAATGATCGACATGATACGCCGCACTTGGCATATTGATTGTTTTGAATGTTCTAAGATTTTCTAGGTTATCATCGTACATTTCAATGAATGTTACATCTGGGCGTTTAGCCAGAATTTTTTCAATGACATACTTCTTTCGTTCGTGTGAACGACCTACGGATTTATATTTATCGCGTCCACAGCGTGCGATATGAATCTTGTGATCTAAGTAGTGCCCAACTGGAATTCCAAGATCATTAAAATATTTCTTGATTGTCTCTTTGCAATCAAAATTGCCACGGGCAGTCAACAAAAGAACTTCATCACCATTTTGATAAAGCTCTTTTAGTAGATTGATCATTGGGTAGTTCGGGATAGATGTACTTGCAAACATCCGTGAATCTTCAAACTCGGTAAAATCGTGTGATTCACCAAGTTGAAGTTCGTAATCATTGTATTCAGAATTAGTAAGTTTGCGTTGAACCTTACCATTTTTTACGACAGTCACCTTTGCTGTTGTGAACAAAAGCGTGTCATCAATGTCCATAAAAACCATCTTCATATCAAATCCTTCTATAATCGATAGAATGATTATAACATAAAGATGATTAAATTATACGCCTAAAACAGAATTTTCTACAATGATGATATCAAATGCGGCAGTAATTCTAGAGTTGTTTGAGCGAACTGTTGCTCTTACATCAACATCAGAATATTCTGGAAGCATTAACGGTACTGAAAAGTCATATGTGTACTGCCCGCCACCAGAGATCTCAAATGAATGACCGGAAAAGTATGATGTTTGCCCATCAAACTTTACATACATATCAACGGTTGCATCAGATGATGCTGCGCAAGATGCAGTACCTTTTGTAACGAAACCTGTATGACCTCTTGGGATGGATGTAATTGCCATGTGAGTTTTGCCACGTCCCGCTAGAATTTTAGCAACGGTTGTTCCATTTCTAGTTATGGTTATATCAGCGGCGTTAGCGGTAATGCCATTTGAATAAATCGCACTATGAATGCGTTTCCATGATTTTGTTGTCGTAACTGTTGTTGCGGTCAAAGCTACAATTTCTTGTTGGTGGTCGTAATTATTATCCAAACCATCAATAATGATATTATGGCCAATTGCACCATTTGCGCATGTGATATTAAGAGTACCACCTAGATTCATTGTTGCCCATGGGTAAATTGTGCTATTAACATCCCATAGTGTGCCAGTTGAATTTTGTGCCATTGCTGGAACTGCGCCATTCACGTGTTCAAACGTATACCCAGTCAAAACACCAGATGCAAGATTTAAGTTTGCTGCGATGCCATTAAGATTGCCAAGATTGCCATCTTTATCAGCAAGCATAACGACTTCAAAGACATCATTATTTCTATCTGAATATTTTGCTCTTGGTTTATTGTATTGTGCCATAGCTGTTCTCCATTTTGTTATATTTATAAATATTGTAAAATTACAGGAGAAATTATGCCAAACGCAGTAATCAATTCATTCGCCGAAAAGACCGGTAAATCAGTAGCAGAAGTCGATAAACTTTGGAATAAAGCTAAAGCAATTGCAGCAGAAGAAGGCGAGGGCGAGAATTATGCCTACATTACCGGCATCGTAAAGAAAATGCTAGGACTCAATGAAACAGTTGGATTCAAAGAATTCCTAGCACAGGAACAAGAAACTAAAGAAAAGTCAGAATAAAGCAAACTCTCTTTCGTTCACAGGAAATTCTTCTGGATTATAGGAAGTATTTTTCCTGTGTTCATATTGTTTGTAAAAAATCCCGCCTGGTTTTCTAAAACCAAAATCATCAACCAAGTCATAAACGACGAACTCCTTTTTACTAGGATGTAGTCTCATTCCTCGGCCAATACTTTGCGTTACGGTTGTGTAAGCTTTCAATGGTGAACTTAAAACCATATTGTGCAGCTTCTTAATATTCACACCAGTACTTAGCAAAGCATAGTTGGCAATCAAAATAGCATCATCATGTTCTTCCAAGATTAATCGTGTTCGTTCACGAGTCTTCGCGTCGTCCTCACCATTCAGAAAATAAATCCCATATTGCTCTTGAAATTCAAATGATTTCTTACCAGTGATGTCCTTATTCTCAACCTCTACATCTGGATAAAGTTTCTTCATCACATCCAGGAATAATGACTTTCCATGTTCGGTATGTTGGAATAGAACAAGGTTGTTACCATGACCTCGCAACTTACAAGTCAAATTCACGATAAATTCATTACGCTTCTCATGATCCTTGATAAACTTCAATTGTTGAGTGAAGTTTCCGGCTTCTTTGAAGATTGCTTTATCATTCCCATCATATTTAAAGACGATTGAGTTGATCTTAATTGGAGTTCCAAGACCTCGCTCAATCAATTCTCGACTAGTGATATATGTCTTTGGTATTCCAAACATTCCAAACAATTGCATCTTCATAATTGGATCTTCTGGCAATGTTCCAGTAAAGCCCCATTTGTACTTGCAATTTACTGTTTCTGACACAATTGCCGAAGTTTCTTCCGATGCGAATCGATGAGCCTCATCGGTGATAACATAGTCAAGTTTATGTAAATCATCTTTCCAATTTTGCATGGATTGCCATGTGCTGATAGTGAGTGTGCAATTAAAGTGTTTATCTGTACTTCCACCGCCAATTACATGAGTGTCTTCATACAATTCATTTAGATTGTAACCTTGGATGTCAGCTTTAAATTGCGTCAACAAGTTAATGTTCGGAACTAACAACAATCCCTTCTTTCCTTGTCGTCGAAAGAATTCAGCCATCAACGCGATAGTCATTGATTTACCAGATGATGTACACATCTTATTGATCTGCTTAACATTCAAAACAGATTCTTTAAATGCTCTTTCTTGGTAGTCGTAAGGTGGGAATGGTAATTGTACTTTTACAGAATCCAAAAATTCATCAATTTGTACTTCTGAGAAGTCCGATTTTAGTTGTTCAGATTCAACACCAAACTGTCTCAAGAGTTGTAAATGCCCGTTCATAACTAGCAATTTCTTGTTTTGAATAGATCCAAAAAATTGGTATGGTGATTTGAAGCCGGCTTTTACGGCAGGCTCAAACCAAGCGCCTGGTCTCTCAACTCTTAGAAAGTCATGCAGTGTTTTTATAGTTGTTGGGTCAGCATCAATAACTGAAAATGATTCATTTAGTTTGTGTACGGTAATTGCAGTCATATAAATTCTTCTGGATATTCATTCTTCAATACGTCGATAACAGTTTTTCTATCAATTACAAATTTTTGATCATCATTTGTGTAAATGGTTAAAGTTTTTGCTGGTCCATTATCTGACAATAGATAATCATAGGCGAATTTCAAGCAATTCATCCATGTGTTTACATGCATAGCTTCGCCTTTTTCTGGATAGTCCTCGTACATATATGCACTAAGGACTTCCCACTGAAACCCATCCATGTCCCATTGCAAATGCCATTTATCTGACATAACCGTAGTATTCTTTCACTTTTGGATCTACGACATAACCACGATGGCCAACAACACCAGGCTCATTTTGTTTAGTAACTCTATAACCGCACTTATCTAGGATGTACTTCAAGTGTTTGTCTTTGTTGATATTCTTTGGTAGGTATTCGTCCCAAATTTCCTTTTGCCCATAAGCCAGTAAAACATTGTAAAAATGTAGATCATCATTCTTACCTTTGATAACTGATTGTGAAACCAAGTGCTTAACATCTGTGTCATCCCAAATTTTCTTTGTGTAGTTAAATACCACTTTGTAGTATTTTGATTTTTGAATAAAACCACGATCCTCTAAAGCGCATTCCAAGATTTTTGATTTGACTTGTGAACTCGCTGTATCTTTAATCTCATCATCGATTTCGGCTAAGATTCTCATTGTCTTGTCGGCATCAGAATCCATCAACAACGCAGTTTTTTCGATGTCATTCAATGTTAAGAATTGCTCAACATTGTTAATCAAGACATTTTGCTTATCATCACGAATCTGTGTTTGATATTTGTGAAGCACATTACCAGCAAATGATGTGTCAATTGCACGAGGTTCTTTAATGAAGTGGTATTTCAACAACCATAGCAATGCTTCTTTGTGATTGAACTCCAAAATATTTTTGAATGTGTCAATCTTGATAGCCTTCTTACCAATTTCAGAAAGTTTGGCTTCACCGTAATCATCGATATCAAATAGGTAGTTCTGTTCGATATTTCTACCAATGTTGCCCATATATTCATCGCGGATGTCATTATAACTAGTCTTTAGATAATTAATCTTCTCTTTAATGAACATGTGGATTTCTTTAGTCTTACGCGTACGTTTAATCATCTGGATAGATGAGATGACATCGGTCGACATTGAACTATCATAATGGAAGTGATAGTTCACGATATTCAAATTAGATACGCCAACGGTCAATGTTGGACTATAGATTAGAACATCCCATTTATCGTGATCATCCTTTTCAAAAAGCTCATATACTAATTTCTTAGTTGATTCTGGCGTGTCGGCAGTTAATGTAACCACTTTCAAACCACGCTTCTGTAGCAACATCTGCATTGAATTAATAAAGTTCAATGAAGTAGCCGAAATAGTTACTTTATGCTTTTCTGTATGAACCAAGATTGATTGGACAAAGTAATTGAAGTCATCGTAACTATACAGCGTTGTTGGATCACGATAGATATTATCAATCATGTGAATATTCTTTTCCTTGTTGGATAGCAAGAAATTCTCATATCCAGTTAGGAAAGCGTCAGCAATAACTAACTTTTTATTGAAACAGCCAAAGAACTTGGCGATGTTGATTGAACTATTGTTTAGGTTTGATCTGCTATGCATCATCAATGAAATGAATTCATCCATGATGACAATGTCAAAGAACTTGATATTGTACTTCCACAATGAGTCATATTGACAGATTAATGAATCGCCAATGTCGTACTTATCTTGATTGTAAACTTTAATGCCGTACTTTTTACCAAAGTCCTGAGCAACAGAGATACGATTGGTTACGATAAGAACCTTCATATCCTGTTCATGGCATTCTTCAACGATGTGATTAATGATTGTCGACTTACCCGTGCCCATTGGTGAGCGAATGCTTAAGAGACCATTATCATGATTCAAAAAATCTTGAATCTTAGTATGAATCTCATCAGTTACCTCTAAGAATTTTTCATTAACGGTGATAACAGATGTGTCTGTATTAAATTCGAGGAACTCATTTTCATAGTTGATTTCCTTCTTCATCAACTCTTTCGCTGCAGGCAATTTCCGAACGCTGTCAAAAATGTTCAATGACTTGGTACTATTGCCATGATGCATCGTGTATGGCGCTGAACTAAACCAGAAATAACCGCCTGGAGTTTTCTTTTCAGATGGATGCTTAAAGCTAATTGAACCATTAGGATTATTCTTGATGGCAACGAATCCCATTGATTGATAAACTTTCAAGCACAACTTTTCCATCGTGTCCGCTTCAATATCTTGCAATTCTGAGATATTGATTTCAACGCCTTCACCGATGTATTCTTTTTTAATCTCGTTGATATGCTCAATTGCTGCTTTCTTAATGAACTTGAAACGAATTCCATCTTCATTGTTTAGAAAAACATTATTTTTTAGGATGGGAGCATTTAGACTTGCTTTGCGAATGACTGATTCATCAATTACACAAAGATCTTTTAGGTCATGATGGATAACAGAGATGGCGGTCTTTGCATCATCAAATGGAATACATTCCGTGAACAGCAAGCCCTTCATGTTGAAGTTGCTAATGCCGTCATAAGACTTGGACTCACCAAGAATAACCTTGTAGTCCTTAAAATATTCGAGGATTTTTTGTTTGTCAAATTCAGATTTTACTTGGTCGATGTCCAAGATAAAATAATTCACGCACTCGCCGTAATAACCTTCTAGGTTAGCTTTGCGTCTGAATGTTCGTACTGGTTTGTCTAGTTTCTCAAGTGGGATATTGAGAATAAAGTGTGAAACCATTACAGAGTACATCTGTAAGTTACTTGTCGCGTCGTAAGTTTCAAAAACAAATGTGTTGTCGTCGTATGGCGACATTGGTGTTTTCGATTGTGTCTTCTTCGCATGAAAGATTGTGATCTTTTCCTGCATATCCATCCTTTGCCATCTTTATGTAATATTTATTATACTACTTATTGAGTTAAAAAAAGGAGAGCATATGCTCTCCAATTTTTATACAATTTTCACTATGTCTAGTTTGTCATAAAGCTTTTGAATTTCTTTTAAAATATTCATGTCTTTACTTGATACTTCTTTAACATCTTGTGCTGCACCGATCTTATCACCTAGTTCAAGGATTCGTTTTACGGTATTGTTCGAAAATGTTTTATTTTCATATGATTCATTGATAAATTCTTTAAATTCCATTTTGACCTCAATCTACAATAAAAACTGATTTACCTTTTATTTTAACCTGAAAATTTGAAAGAACTTTCGTAATTTCATCAGGATTATAAGATTTTGCAAAATCAATTTGAACGCCAAAAGAAGTTGGAGTAACTAATCTGATTTTGTAACCAGCTCCTCTAAGTACTTCTTCAGGTTTTTGCGCCTCTTCAATACTGGCAGATGAAGACTCTTCAATCGGCTTAGAAATTTTCTGAGGCTTGTCATTGATTTTACTCTTTAACATGTCAACGAATGCCATCATTTCACCTCGTTAACGATTTCAATCATGCTTAATGCTTGTTCAACATCTTTTACAGCACGAACATCAATAACTACAGATGAGCGTGTGCTAGACTTGACTGTTTTATTACCAACTAAAGTTAGAAAACTTACCATAGTCGAATTAAGACCGGTGATCTTTAATTCTTTCTTTTTGCGATAATAAATTGCTTTGGTTTTACTTTTATCGAAAAGTCCTAGCATACGCTACTCCTTATAGAACGATGTCAAACTTGAACATCATTTCATCATTGGTTGTATGTAATGGAGATTCAGTAATAGCAAAACGATTAAAGATAAAATATGTCAAATTGCCTGTGTCAGGATCTGTTGCTTCAACAACATCTTCCATGTATGGTGAGAACACGGCTGAAACAATGTTTGGGTTGTTAAAATCATTTAGACCAACATATGCTGTTGTGCTTGTAACATCTGGGTTCATATAGAACTTTGTGTTACCAATTTGAGAGATGAACAAACCAGTTTCATCTTTTGACATACCACCAACATAATTGTTTAGTGCTGCAAATGATGCTGCTGCGTAATATGGCAATACGCACCAAGAGTCAAATGTTCTTTGATTAATTGTGTTAGCTTTTACGATCAATTCATGAACGCGTTGACCAACTTCAAAAGTTACCAATTCTGCGTTTTGAGAATTTGTCAAATCTAATGCAACTTCAAGTTTAGATTGAGCTTCTAAGAATGCTAAAGTGCGATCATTTTCTTGTTGGTTGGCTAAACCACGAAGCAATTTACCAATCACATCAGCATAATTAAGACCATATTGGCTCTTAATATCCTGAATTGTTTCCTGTGTCAAACCAGTTTTAATTGATTCACTTGGATAAACTTCAACATTTTTTCTGATCAATTCGAAGTTCGTTGTGCCGGCTTTCTTTCTTAAATTGAATAGCCCAGCCGTTGGACCTGTGATAGGCATAACTTCAAAAATTGATCTACCTAATGATGGCAATGATGTTTGTTGAAACATCTGACCGACTGTAAGATTTTGATCTGTAGTAGCAACGTTAGGGCTTGCAGCACCTGTTGTGTCTTCTACTAACGGATTCTTTAGATCGATATTTTCCATGTTTATATCTTCCTTTAGTAATAGTTTTTATTTATTTATAATTTTTGTCTTGGAAGAATTCAACAGTCGCCATCACAGTGCTCTTTAAACTCGCAATAATCGCACAATTTGCTTTGGTTTTTGGTCCAGACATCGTCAGTTTCGACATTTGCAATAAGTTCTGTCAATTGACTGATATACGTGTCTAAATATTTGCGTTCTAGATCTAACGAGTTTTCCATATCTGGATGCTCGACATATACATACGAGATCTTAATAGTATCTATTGCTGGATAACGTTGAAAGAAATAAATGCCATAGAACATAAGTTGATCATATTCTTGCCATTTCGGATCTTTGTACTTTCCAGACTTCCAATCACATAAATGTAATACTTTGTCGATCGTACAGATGAAGTCAACACTGCCCCTAAAAAGGGCATTTTTATCACTATATGATGTCGGCTCCAGATTTTCAGTCAAACCAAAATCAAATTCTCTTACACTGTCGACAGTTAGGTATTTTTCACCTAATGTTGTTTTGATAAACTTATCAACAATGTGTTGGTATTTTGGTGCTAATTTATGAGATGTTTTATTTGGGTAATGCTCAATGATGGAATGAATGGCTCCGCCTTTCAGCAGAGCCGTCATATCCGTTTTGCTTTTTGGAGCCTTATCAATATAGCTGTACTTAAACTTGCGCGGGCAATGTTTATGAGTACTTAAACGACTAAACGAATAAGGCCTAAAGTTCATTTTGAACCTTACTTGGCGATTAGAGCACCAATGTCGCTGTCAATATCAGCGTTAGACTGCAACCATTCCTTGATGGTATCTTCTTCAAAGATTTCAGAATCAGATTTCTTCTTTTCAGCCTTAATTTTATTAATGACTGCAGTGACGATACCAACAGGTACGCCTTCTTCCTTATATTCTTCTTTCAATGCTTTGATATCAGCGTCAAGTGCTTTCTTTTGCATTTGTAGGCTAATAAAGCGCTTTGTGAATTCTTCAATATTTGTGCGAGCTTCTTCAGATGTGCGAATTTCCATTTTTCTCTCCTAGTTATTTTTTCGATAATTCAATTGTCACATAATTTACATATGCGTTATACTGATTGTGGTCAGCGCAATTAACATATACGAATTCTGATGTAATTTTTTCTTTTCCATCAAAATCTGTAAATGTCACTGGATGACTTAAGTTAAAAATCACTCTGTACTTTTTATCACTAAATTTTACAGAGCTAATTTCATTCTTATTGATAAATCCATGACCAGCCGTTTGCTTAATAAAATGAGTATTAAAAAACTCCAAAGTTTGAAGCGCTTTTAAATTTGACATCATTTCATCATAACTATTAGCATCCCAATAGACATAATCACTAATGAATTTAGTTTTTTCTCGTTTTGTTACTCTATCAAAATGTGAAATTTCGATATTGTAATTCATGTTAAAAATAATCCGGTTGCTATCCTTCAGAATGTTGATATTTGATACATTCTGCAAGTTGATAATCCGGTCCGTTGTTTGCAGAAACAAGTCCTTCTCCTTGTATGATAATTATAACTAATATTTATTTAAAGCTTAGCCTTTAAACGAACTTCAGCGGCAATCCCAGAATAAAGATTCTGTTGGATCATTAACGATACATCAGTGTCCTGATGATTCATTAATAGATCATTCATATCTTTTTCTTGATATTTGTCAGGTTGAATATACACCTGACATCCACGTCTAGCATAGTCAATACTATTTATCATACCAGTCTTGTCATTGTCTAAGACAAACACTGGATATTTCAACTCCTTCAATCTTTCCTCTGGTAACTTAGCACCCATCAATGCGATGCTATTTGGAAGACCACCAGCAATTGCATCAAAAATGCCTTCATAAATAAAAACTGGTTGATCCTTTTTGATATTGAACCAATTCCATACTTTATACCCGATGTTTGCATCGTGCATGTATGTATAGAAAGTCTTATTATGAATGTTTCTTGAGTAGAAGCCATACATTTGTCCATTGTAATACAATGGAATTACGATAGCATCAGTGATCTTATATAGTGTTTCTCCAATCTTTAAATCCTGAAACCCAAAATACCACTTACCAAATTTAGATTCTTTATACTTAAAACCACGTCCTTCGAGATATGCCAAAGCTTGTGGCGCTTCAACAATATCTCGGAGGTATGGCGTTAGATCATGAACGAGTACTTCGCTTTCCTTCTTTTCTTCAACTTTCTTGAATTGACCAAATACATCGTCGGTTTCACCTCGAGCCAGTTTCTCAACTGTAGTGCCGAATTGCTCCTTCTTATATTGACCAATTAATGCCGGGAAAAAATCCCGCAAGAAACTGTACATCGTCTTGTTATGTGCTGGGCAGTCACCATTAAAGCAGTTTACGTTTGTGACACCATTTTTGATGTATAAGTGAAGACGTCTTGCACGTTTATTTGTGCGAGAGTCTCCACATACGGGGCATCTGGCGGTAATGTCAACATCACTTTCTTTACCAATGCTATCCAACCCAACGGCAAGCTTGAAGTATTTCACATCAAGTCTGTCTAACATTTTCTATCCTTCTTTCCAGCTTACCAGCCAAAGTCTTCAGCTGTCAATTCTCTTTGAATCTTAAAGTGATTGGGTAATTCCATCAAGATAGATTTTAGCTCATTTTCCATTAAATATTGCTCGAAAGCTTTATCATTGTAGGAATTTGCTGCTTCCTTATAGCGAATTACAATTTCATTCCAGATATTTGTAGGAATTCCTTCCTCCATAACTAGTTTGAAATTTCGTTCGTAATGAGGTCTATACAATGGGTGACTATCCAACCATGCATCCAATGAACCAAACTTTGTCAACTCTTTTTGCAGAGTAGCAGGACCAAATTTGATATCCTTGTAGATGTCTTTAACACCTGTACTTTCCTTCTTGCGATTCAATTTGTAAACATCAAAGTTGACAATTAACTTGGTCTTTTCTTCCTTGCTAATATCAGCTTCTCTGAACTCAATAGGATCTTTGATATTGTAACCAGCATCCTTTAGATAATCAAGAAATGATTTACTAAATTCAGTATGGTCAACAACTTTTGGAACTTCGTCACCGGCATCGCCTAAAACAACGTGCTCCATAATCCAATGATCCATGTGATCGTGTTTGTTTTCAGGTACAATCCACTTCTTTGTAAGTGCACTATATTGAAATACATTTTCGGTATCACGTTGAGCCTGAATCATATCTTTATCAGGTGAATGGATGAGGATTTTTTCAGTCTTGTTGAATTCTCTTGCAAGAACCAACATAATGTCATCGGCCTCAGCCTTTGGAACTTCAATAACTTTCCATGGCAAATTTGTTTTGATTTGATTAATGAGTCCATCAATCTCAGCAAACACTTCGCCAAAGTCAATTTCTGATTCCTCTCTACCTTTTTTGCGACTGGCTTTGTAGCCTGGATAAACGTCCTTCCTCCAATAACCATCAGATGATTTATCTAAGCAAATTACTAAATCTCCAAAATTTGGACCATGTTCTTGTTTTACCGAGAACAGGTCCTGGAGGATGTAATACTTAGTTAGACCAATGAATTCTGATGTGACGAATTTACCATCCTTCTTTTGCGGTTTAATATTCGCAATAGAAGTATGAATCATTCTATGGATAATAGAACTAAAATCGATCAGAATCATTGCTTAACCTCCTATAAGGGTTTCCCCTTATACTAGTCCGTTAAGCAAGTCATCTAAACTGTTTGAGGCAGGTTTTGCGGCTTGTGCTACTGCAACTGGTTGAGTTTGAACTGGCTGAGTGGCAATTGATGCAACTGCTGGTTGAACTTCAACAACTGCGGCTACAGCGACTGCAGGCTCAGCGGTTAATGCACCAGTAGGAACAACAGTTTCCACGTCGGCAAATGTTACCCACTTTAGTTTATCTTGGAGTTTGTTGTAAGGCATGAATGCTTCAGGCTTGATTAGATCTGAAAGCTTATGCGTGTTGTTTTTGATGTCTTCCAACGCTTGTTCAACAGATTGATAGATTGAAGTTACTTCATTCACAACTTCTGAAGAGTCATAGTTGATTTGACCATTGGCACCCTTCTTAGCAACTAGTCGGAAACTGTTACCAGCGAGAGGATTGAACAATTGCTTAGGTTGAGCACCTAGTGCACGGTCTTGTTCAGATGGGTCAACTGCGTTTTGGATTTTGTCCTTCATGGCACCAGACATTTCATACAAGAAGATTTTACCTTCGTTCTGAGGATTAGCTGGATCTTTTAGGACCTTGATGTTGGCGATGTACTTAATACCGCGACCGAATTGCTTTGCGCCTTCCTTGTCGCCGGCATTCCATAGCTTTTGCCATTCTTCTTGGAATGGGCATGGTTGGCCAATTGATGATGGTGAGAATTCAGAAACGAAACGTTTCTTACCATTCTTAACGATGGTTGTATTTACTTTGAAGAGCTTTTGAATCATGCCCTTTTCAGAGTCTGGAAGGAATCGAATCAGAGCGGCACCATTACCGTTCTTGTCCTTGCCTAGTTTGTAGAAGCGGTTATCCTCAGCGTACTTGTTAGATTCCTGAGCAAATGGGTCAATACCCACGGCTTCTTTCATTGCGTCAAAATTAAATGCACTAGCGTCGATCATATTTTTCTCCTTAATTTACGTCGATTTGTCAATAGTTTATTGTCAATTGCGGACAATTTCGAAAATTATAACTAATGAACTATTAAAAATCCATCAATTATAAAAATATTTATACAAGATGCTCTGCAAATTTTTCTTGAAATTCATTTTTGTCTAAATAAATTTGCACTTTATGCATTCCTTGAGCCCATGAACCTTCTCTAAAAATGCAGGTAAAATGGAATCCATCTTGCGTATTACCAACCCATTTTGAATGGTTGATAAACTTACCATAAGATTTATTCTTATTTGTAATTGCCGGCATATACTTTTCACCGGTTTGTAAATCAATGATGGTTACTTGAATGCGACTACCGGAACCTCCGGTATATCGCCATTCACCATCATACCTAAAGTACCGCATGAAGGATTAAACCTTAACGGACATTAGTACCTTAAATCCTTCAAGAGATTTGTTCGTCATAAGAATACGATATGAATCACGAGAAGAATTGTATTTAACGTCTACAGTATATTCAGATGCTGGTAGCATTTTGAAGTTATCAACTGGAATCTTAATCTCAAATTCCTTTGTTGTATTTGCAGACTTAGTTACACTGAATGTGTTTGACTTAGCATTGAACTTGTTGGTTGCGCCAAGCATAATCTTCATATCGCCATCCTGTGATTTGAAAATCACTTCAGATAGATCTTTGAAAACGCCAGTAGCTGACTTCAAGCTCTTGATATCATCAAGACCAATATCAAAAGTTGCAACAGATGGGACTGCTTCAGTTTTGTCAAATTGATCTGGTTGCTTATTATATGCATCCATCAATGCAATATTGTCCATGATGTATGAAGAACTCATGGTGCCAGATGCAACATCAACTGTGTTGCCTTCAATTTTAACTGAACGATCTTCTGGGAATAGTTTGAACAATGCTAGAAAATCAGAAAGTGAGTCCTTAAGACCAATTTCTGGAAATGATTCAGCATCAAGCTTTGAGATATCAACCAATAGCATCAAATCTTGAGATTCTGATACTGCTACGGTTTGAGGGTATTTTAGAATAACTGAATTAGTTACTCCGTTGACTTGTTGTAGTACGTCGATTACATTCTTATTAAACATTCGATTTTCCTTCCTTTGGTTTTCGATATAGCTATTATATTCAATATTTACTTAAATTATAAACTCAGGATTTTCCTTCTTAAGTCTATCAACATAATATTGGTAATACTTACTTGACTTGTAATTTTCTATTGGTTTACCATTTTGTAAATCTTTTACAAGTTTATCATAAAGTGCATCTTTTCTATCAGTGTACACTTTAAAAAATTTCGGGTCAAAGACATCGCCAACAGCAATTAATTGTCCATCGGCCAATTCATATACCGGTACGATGTCTTTACCACAGAGAATATACTTTTCTCGTTCTTTACGCATTATGCTTTTGTATTGCCAAACAAGAAGAAGCCAATTGAGTTGTAGTACTCGTGCTTAGTTTTTGGAATACGAATAAAGCCATCATCGGTTGATTTGAAGATTGTGCTGCCACCACCAGATAAACTGATGAAGTCACACTTATCAAGAATCTTACCATACTTGGTTTCGATCAGAGTTAGCAAATCTTTCAAGTAAGATTTTTTAACTTCATCAACATAACCCTTAAATTCATGTTTTTGACCACGAAGTTTATAGATACCTGTGTCGATAATTTCTTTGGCTTCATGGAGAGTAATTTGACGACCATGAAGTTCTTTAACTTTCTTAGCAACTAAGGTAGCAATCTTCATAACGCCTTCACGTTCGATACCTTCGAAAAGGTTTGGAGAAGTCTTACCATCAGTAACCAAGAACATATCCAAAGTATTGAAACCAATATCACAACCTACGAATGAAGTCGTACCGGTAAATTCTTGTTGTTGATTAGGGAAGTTATTGCCGTATTTGTCGATACAAAGTTTTGAACCTGCACCTTGTGGAAGAATGTAAACTTCTGGGAAGTTGAATGTCTCACCACTTACGGTAAAGTTTTGTAGGCCTTCTTTGAAGTGGCCAGAGTTTTCGATCTGTGCTTTTGACAAGCCAGATACAATGATATCAGGCGTGTACCCGATAAGCTTAATTACATGATACAAGAATAGAGGAGCGTAATATTCCAAGTTCTTATAGTCAGTAATGTCAATCAAGTTTTCTGATGGTAGATGCAAAGCATTTTCACCAACATAATAACTATGTTCACGGAAGTCATAGATTCGAGAATCTTGAACATACTCGTTACGTTTTGTCACACCAATGGTGGATGTGAACTTAAATTGTTTGTCGACTTGTCCTTCAGATGTACCAACAGTAACCTTCACATCGCCGAAACCAATATCAATACCTAAAATAGTTTTCATTTTATTTCCTTTTTCGAATAATCTAATTTTAACATGCGTTTACTTAATTAAATGTCTAGATTTTGTAATTCACTTGCAACTTTTACGGGTCTAGTTGATGTAAGAATATCCGGAGGTTTTACAACTTCTTGGGACACTCCTCCAAAATCTGCATCTAAATCTAAAAATTCTTCTTTTCTTTGTGCTTTTTGTTGCGTAGCCACTTCATGTACTGGTACTCCTGGCGAGCTAACCAGATGATTATTGCTAGTGGTACTAACAACACTACTGCCATCAGCAAATGTAATATGGAGTTCATTGATGTCCTTTGTGCATTCAATATTCAGTTTAAACATCAGAACTCCTGATTCATCATTTCAGGCGGGATATCTTTTGGTGCCCTATAGTTTGGGCCTTCTGGTGTTGTAACTGCTGTTAAATTTGTAACATTCGCATTTGAACTAGCATCGCAAGTCACAGTCCATGGTGGAGTCAACGGGTCAACTGGGGTTGTTGGCGTTGGCATAACCGGTTGTGGAACAATTGGACCATAAACAGGTGATGGCACAGGAACATGTGGTATCGGAATTGTTTTCACAATTGGCGAACCATCTTCCTCGAATGTGATGTCAAATGTGATATGCTTGACTTTTCTATCAGTCGGTAAATCTTTAATCTCAATAATCATACGTCTACCCTTCAAAATACATGGGAGTTTCCTCCCATGTTGGTTATTTATTTTCGAAAATTCTTTCAGTCCATTCTGTGATCTTACCACGAACAACCTTATTCAATTCTGTACCGAAAATATTGATTTCTTCATTATATTCCTTAGCTGCTTTAATTAAAGTGCTTAGACCGTTTGTATATTTGTTAATGTATGGATGATCAATCTGTCGGTTAGAACCAATACAAACAACTTTTGATTCTTTATCAAGACGAGTTAGAACCGTTTGTAAAGACGTCTTTGCAAAGTTTTGCACCTCATCAACAATCACGAATGAGCGACTGATTGTTCGACCACGAATTGAACCATTCCACATTGTCTCAATATTATATTGTTGAACCAATGATTGAACTTTATCTTCTATTGATTGTTGGCTAATTGGGCCATCAGATTTTTTCAATTCCTTTTGAGCAATGAATTCCAATGTGTCATACAATGGGTAGTTGTAAATCTTGAACTTTTCTTCCAACCCTGGCAAGAAACCAACCTCTTCAGCTTTGTCAACTGATTCGACAGAATTTCGAATGTAAATGATTTTATCATATTTACCCATTCGAACCATCTTCATACCTGCTGCCAATGCAAGCAATGTCTTACCACTACCAGCAAGAGCTTCGATAACGCATACGTCAACTCTTTCATCAGTCATACCAGCCATCGCAAAGCGTTGACCTAAGTTCAATGGCTTAACTGCTAAACCATGGAAGTCTTCATCATCAATGAAGTTAATACAACCATTGACGATATATGCGATTCTTTCATTTCCATTATCGGCCATGAAATGATAGCAATAATTTTGCGGTTCATACTCAGAATCGTAATCCTCGATGTCTGCACCTTCCATTCTTAAGCTATCAATATTAGGAAGTTGTAGAACCTTAATGAATTCATTCTTTAATGATTCTTTGTTTCTTGTTAGACCTTCGGCCTGCACATTCAAACTAACTGCGCGCGTACGACACATAATGTCGTTAGACAGCAAAATAGTTTCATCTGGCTTTTTATAAAATTTTGTCGCAAATTCTGCCACCTTAATGATCTTTCGGTCATTGATAACAGATGGATCTACACCTTGGAGCTCGTAATCCTTAAATGAAATAATATCAATAAAGATGTCTTTCACTTTAACAGACATTACGGTAATGTCTTTTTGCGAACCTGCTTTGCGAGTTTTAATTACCTCGGCTTCAGATAGAATTCTTCCAAATTCACGTGCTTGGAAATTGATCTCATTAAAACCAGATTTCTTTGCATCAAGTTCATCGATCACCGTTTCTGGTAAAATGATTAGGTTATTACCACCTTGACCGATTGTTAATAGTTGGTTCGCGTCTTCTAGAATAATGTTAGTATCTAGGACATAAATTTTTTCAAAGCTCAATTGGTCTTCCTTATAATTTAAATTTTGATGAAAGATCACCTTGTATTAGCGGTCTAACATATTTTCCTTTTAGAAAGTATGGTGTTTCCGTAAACTTAATGAGTTCATCATTACCACGAAAAATCTTAAAGTTTAAATCAGCCTCAAATCTTCCAGGCTCATTGTGTTCAGAAGATTTTTCTAGTAATATTTGACCCTGGTCTAAAAATGATTTTACAACCGGGTGTGTTGCTAAACAAATTCTGTACTTATTGTTGTAATACTTACCAAGGAACCAAATTTTTCCTGGGTAATCAGCAGTAATTTGTTCGCCTTCTTCTCTATTTTTGATAGTAAAAAATACCGCATATTTTGAAGTTCGTGCTGCGGCCATTGCTTCATTCTCGACAAATTTTAGTAAACCCTTAGTGCCGGAATCTCCTTCTCTACGAAGGAACAAATACTCTTCATTAGGGCGCAATGGTTTTACGATTGATACCATCCAACGATTTTCGGCGTCAGTTGAAGTATCATAGTTGACCATTAGTGGGGTTTGATCCAATTTAAAGTACCAGTTGTATGGTGCCTTGATATTGATAAATTCGTCAAATTCAACCTTGTTATTTTTGAGCGCTTCTTTACACTCATTGTAAAATTGAATATTGTAATATGGATCGATCGTGTAAAATGACATGTTTTTCCCGTCTGTTTTACTTATTTATCAACCTTTACGATTTCATATTTTACTAATTGGATTAAAGCAAGATTGTCAGATCGCATTGTGCCCATGATAAGACCACGTAAACCAGGGACAAGCAGGATATGCAGAAGAAACCATGTATTCAGGACTGCCGAATATAATGGTACCATATTTAGAAGGAACGCAGCATAAATCTTGAGACTCGAGTTGTGCTTCAAGATCAGGTACTGTCTAGTCCTTCCAAATTGAGCAAATTGCTGTAGATCAGAATCATTCAATGTAAATGTTTTAAGCAAAGTTACAACGAATGTAATGATCAACATTACCACATTTGCAACAATGCCAAACAACATGAAGTCAAGCATTTGATCATCAAAAAATTCCATCACAATTCCTCAGACCATAATTGTTGAATTGATTTCTTAATCAACGCATCCAAATCTGATTTCTTTTGCTTGATATCTGATTCCAACTTTGTCATACGCTCTTCAGTCAATGACATGATATTCATATTCAATAGGTAGTCATATGAATCATCTTTTGCAAGAATATCTTTGACTTTATCTAGGTCTGCAACGATGTCAACTTTCTTACGTTTGGAGATAATCAGTGCACCCTCGACAATCATTTTAATAAAGAGGTATTTGCTATAGTCATAGCGAATTTCATCCTCCAGACGACCCTTCAGGTGCTCCTTGCGTGCTTCCAAAGATGTAAGCTTTACACCAATGTAGTGGTCAAGAATTTCCTTTGCTGACTCATAAACAACGATCTTGTTATTTTCATCAATGACCGTATAGTTTTCAGTAACCTTCTTAACCAACTTCAATCGATTAAGCAATTCCTCGTGATCCCATTCTTTCAATGACTTACTTGGGATTGTAACTTCAAATGTGAAGTTGTCATCTTCTGACTTATCACGATATGATTGAATGATTTTCTTGTCTTCCAAGTCATCCAAAACAGAGATGTAAGATTTCAAATCATAGCCGATTGGAACCTCTGTGATCTCAACTTTGTTAATACCAATGACTTTAGCGATGCCTTTGATCAACCATTGAGAATCATTTTCGCCTTGCTCGATTGTACCACGGAACCCTTCATAAAATGGAACCAATGATGCCTTTGGATCTTTACCAGCAAGTTTCCCAACAATGTACTTCTTAATATCAGCAGGATTGCGTGGGAGAATCTTTTGAGCGAAACCAGATGATACACCTTCACTACCATTCACCAACAAAATTGGTAACGTAGGAACATAGAACATTGGCTCAATTTGTTGGCCTTCAAAGAATTGATGCTTCAAAATTGGAGTATCATCCTTTTTGAACAATTCAAAGAAACGATCGGTGCCGTATGTGTAAATGTACCTAGAGGCAGAAGCTTCTTGACTGAAGCGTGTGCCGAAGTTACCCTTCTTTTGAAGCAATGGAATATTATTTGTACCTGGAAAATCTTGTCCTAGGTTAACAATAACGCCATCCAAGTTGCCATGCAAGTATTCAGCAAACTCGGCTACCTTAGAACCAAGTTGAGAAACCTTGATCTTTTCCTTGACATTCTTTTCTAGGATCGTGTAAAGAATCTTGCGTGATGCGTTCTTTTGTCCATCAACAAGTGATGCAATCTTACGAAGGTTGTCGTAGGACGCTTGGTCCACGTAATCTTTATTGAAAAATTCAGAAATTTTCATGTCTATCCTTTATTGATATGTCTATTATATCACAATCTAGTTTAATGTTACAGTTTAGCAATGCTAAAGTCATTTGCCAAGATGTACTTTTTGCGTGGTTCTGAGTCATCACCCAGCCACTCTTCGATGATGTGATCATTATCAAATTCTAGGATGTTGATCATTTTGGCCAATCCATCTTTCTTAACAACTTCCTTCAGATCTTCAGTATCCCATGAACCCAAGCCTTTGTAGTAGTTACTTGTTTCACCTGCTTTGAGTTTAACATCATCGCTAAGGTTGTAATACCAATGTGTTAGTTGATCTTTCTTAGTTACACCAATCACAGGAGTTTGGAGCATGCCAAGTTTACCTTTGAGTTCAGGGAGGTATCGAACAAAGAAGCCAGTTAGCAATCCACGAATGTGATAGCCATCCAAGTCTTGGTC